>Ga0307515_10001011_pt1 | contig 64362 bp, 66 predicted proteins | sample 17_EM_MG_FD_194513 | JGI IMG/M metagenome (GOLD analysis project Ga0307515, IMG submission 194513) | Populus trichocarpa ectomycorrhiza microbial communities from riparian zone in the Pacific Northwest, United States - 17_EM | ecosystem: Host-associated > Plants > Roots > Unclassified | place... | reverse complement strand
CTGCCAATGAAACCAATAAAGAGAATGATGTACCAAAGTTAATATTTTGCACATAACAGTAACATATATGATTGCGACCATAAATAGAAAAACCCGAAAAGGAGAACCGGAGACTGGAACCGACGGGGCTAGCCAAACCTGGCAAAACGCGCGGGTTGACGGGTACGGGTACGGGTTTGGCCCGCCAAGAAACTCTGGGTCGGGTTTTTGGACGGGTCTGGAACCGAACCGAACCATTTTTCCGGTCCAAACCAAGACCGCCGGCGGGTTACCCGGACCCGTTGCTAACACTACATATGCCTGGAAAGGAAATTATTCCTGCAGTGTTAACGTCGAACATCTATATCGGATGATGCCGTCCCCAACCTGTCAACCTCTCAGGTCTCTAGTTGTACGAAATGTTGGAAGTCTTGCAAATCATCAGAATCAACAGAAGTGTGGGCCTAGGTGCAATTCTCAACGTCCCCCTGCTAAGACACAGGTTTCCGTACCGGCTGGTGAGAGGGATTCCACTCAAGCAGGGAGTTCCGTAGCCTCTACAATCCAAGGTCAGAACTCCACCGCCTCATCTTCGCTGAACAATTCTCGTGTTGCAGACAACACTGAATGCGTGACTTCCGCCCCGTCCACTACACAGGAACGGTGAATAATTACTCCAACCGCCACGCCGGATACAATCAGTCGTAACACCCCAGCACCAAGCGGAATGACACACACAGACTCAACGAATAGCGTTGTATCGAACCCCGCATTCCGCATTGCTAGCACTCCCACTCCTCTGATTGTATCCAACCCCACATCAAGAACTGCTATCACTTCCACTCCTATCAGCGGTTTTGAAAACCTGCCTACCTCCATCCCTATTCCAGAATCCCGCGCAATCATTACAAATCCACTGCGAATGTGAACTACAGAAAGGAATCAGTGACAGAGGCTGTGGCAATTTCAACCGCAGGCGGTGTCTACACGTCGATCAGTACTCTCCGGCAGTTGCAGCATCCTTCGATTTGGTGACTCCGTTATGCTGCGTCTTGTATTTGCAATGGGCAGGCTACTGGAGCTCTACATGTGGAACAGGTGGCTGTTTATGAGTGCAAGGGACTTGGAGACTGTATGTTGTGCAAGGCGATGCGTTGCGAAAGCATTAGCGGAAGCCACACACTGTTAGACAATCGAGACGTACTGGAACACCGTAATGCAGCAAAACAACATTTGGTCCATAGCATTTCAGGCACGCACAAGGACATCTTGAACGAAGGATGCTGAAGCAACGGCCCACGTTGGATATTACACACTGAAACCGATACCAGGTTTGCGCTCAAGTCGATAAAGTTAAATCCCATTTGATTCAATCAGCAACGTACAACATAGTTGAGCTTCATGATCTCCACTGCTTTGAATCTGCTGCAGAGCGTTTGGAATTCATTGATACCCTTCTGGCAGACAATATGGATCTTTTTCCTGTGGCAGAGTGTGTGGAAGGTGGTGTACGCGGTCCAAATCCAATGCAGAGAGAGTTGAATGCTGCTAATGAATGCCTCGCGTCCATACAAGTTCCTGGCAGCAGCAATCCTGCGGTTTATCTACATCAAATTTCAACCTCGGGCGAATAACCGCCGTCATTATGCTCATGGACTATATAATTCAATGGTTGATGAGAAGGACGGTCATATACCCTTCTGGCTGATCATGTTTACCTGCACTGCGTTGCGCCATGCTGTCCTGGAGTGACAAAAGAACCAAGGCGTTCATCCGGAAGTTTTCAAGTCAAAGTTGAAAGCGGACAGACCTGCTCGCATGAACAACTTCAATCACAACAATGACGGTGGCAAGAACGCATCCTGCTGGGCTGCAACGGGTTGCAAGATGATAACCTCGCTTGGCATTCCAGATATATGTACATTCTTGCTGAGTACCTGGAACACACTACCGGAGTGCTACTAACAGAAGGCGTATAACAACACCCTTGCTACAGTGAAGTGTCAGATCCAACAGGTGGAGAACCCAACGCCTGCCGTTATGATTAGCGTGGAAGCAGCGCGTGTTGACAATGTTATTGTTCTTGATTATTTGGCCTCCGAAGTGGCACTTGAGGATCCTGGGATTGGAAGCACTGACCCAAACATCCCGATATACAACACTTGCACTGATGACGAACTTCATGTTGGGCTGCCAAGGGGCAGCGACGATAACGAAGATCTTGGTGATGAATGGGACATGCACGATGCCATCCCCACTGCCAGCCGACGACGGCAGCCTCTGACTGTACTCGAGAGGTGTGACCTGGGAACAACTGATGTCGAGAGGTATGAGGGCGTGGATGGCGAGGATGAGGATGCGGATGAGGCGGAAGACGTATCGCAAGCTGATGATGGATCAACGCAGAATGTTGAGGACTGAGGGCCTTGTCAGTATGACCTGGGAACCAGAGATGTCGATGGGTATCAGTGGGAGCATGTCGAGGATGCGGATGAGGAGGAATACACATCACAAGCCGATGATGAATCAATGCAGAATGTGGAGGACTGAGGGCACAGTACTAGAGAGTGTGAAGATTGGACTGTATATTTCAGACCTGTAAAATACGATAATGGTGAAGCAAATGCAACGGCAAGTGAGGTATACGAAGCGAAGACTGTATTGCCTGATGTGAAGCGAAATATATGTGGGGTGAGTGCGGCATCCGATACATAGCAATAGCGGACAGGTATAATGTGCCTATCAACCAAAGCAAGGTCTAAACATCACCAGCAACTGTGTGAAAGAATACAGCACAACTGCAGCCCCTGCGAAGAGTGTAACACTTGTGTCGTTCTGATGGTTCGTATACCAGGCCCAAAGTAATGGAGGTGAGTATCTTACACAAGCTGTCGCCTGGGCGACGGGAAGGGTATAATTCCCCTTCAGAGAGTACGAGGTTCATTCGAAGCCGTCAGAGCCATCCGGAACACACGTGTTATTCAGACGGAAACTAGGGTTGTTGCTGATGTTGTCAACGGAGCATCAACTATTCTTTACATTGCATCATATAAAATCCAGAGGGCTGTGTGGCGACAGCATTTCATAATGAAACTTTGAGCCGCACTTCTTCAATCAGCAAAAAATATTCTGTTCGGGCAGAATGGCTCCGTCAGAGTGTACTCACTCCGTCAGAGCCGTCAGAGACACCCTGCTGGCAGATTACTACGCGCTGGGCATGAAGTACAACACGTCACGTTGTATATCGCCCTCCGATCGGTGTCTCATTGTCTCTGCACATTCTATCGGTCTCCCATTTTAAATGATCACTCTGGCGTTGTGGCCAACTGTGACAATCCGTAGGAATGGGTTCATTGGGTACGCGCTTGCATCAGGATTGCAATGCGATGGGTGACACTGCGAATATCTCTCCTCGCGTTTCTTCTACCTGCGCGCAAAATGCAATTCTCTCTTTACTACTGATACGCATCATTCCAAGTCGCCAGATCTATGTGGCTATTGACAATCCATCGCTCGTTCCATCCGTCTGCTGTGTCACGACTAGTAGGTATCTCTGGAATTACGTGCGCGCAGCCGACAATATTTCCCACCCTGAAAACTTGCAAAGCCACGGCTGCCGGTGCTTTTCTCACTGGTACTAATTTCGAGATCGTATCCAAGTTACCTGAGTTTTCATGTATTGTAGTGAGCGCCAGGTCTAACGAGTACTCAACGAACAATCCATCCTCGTTTTGGAGTTTGATTGGGAATAGTTGTTGCATTTGTCATGGGAGACGCCCAGTATGCGCGCCATAACACCTCCCTGGGCGTTGCGTTACCCACACCCAGTACTTCGGTCAATCCAGTCCGCGCGAGCTCTGGCTTCCTGTGCATCGACACATCTGAGATACGTGTTCACCATCGAGACACTCAACTTCAACCTTATTACCATGGTAAATACAGAGCTCCATTGCGTGCAGTTGTTCATCCGATATATACGTCTTGTTACGACTCTTATGCTTGATATAGTCCCGGCTGCTGCTGGATATTGCAATGCAGTGTGTTGCGTCTTACGTATTGTCGAGTAATGCTCTGAAGTCTTTGATCATAGCGTGAGGATGCTGTTCATCAGGGTGGTTTTGGGGTCCCATGCATTGGGGCTTCGCATATGACTGGGGGCTCAGGGGGGCAACCAGATCAGCAACGGAAGGTAGGACTTTGCATGTGGCTGCGCTGATATCCCGACGCTGATAGAGGTATTGGAGATTGAGCTCTCTGACTTCGAAGTAGAGGATGCCACGCTAAAAGGTGATTACCTGTGACAGGTAGTTGAGATTGTAATTGAGGTGTTCCGACTGTCCTTGAGGTTCGTGTTATGTGCTTGTTCATGTCTCTTGGCAGAATACTGTTGCACGTCTCCATATCGATGAATCTGTTCGACCCAATGAGACATCAAGTGGATATTTGGAAAATCTAAGTCGCCATCTAACTGCTTGGAAATATCAATCTCGTGGCTGATATATCCCCGCCAGGCGCTCATTACACCCCGTTTCTTAGATGGCGTCCAATTCTCAGCATTGGTTTCCTCATCTACCTTTCGCTTTTTCAGATGTTCCGTTCTCAGGCCATTGCCTATGGCCTTCAACTGTTTGCCGGCTCGCCCCAGTAAGACAACATCTTTCACCCTGTGAAACTGAGGCAAAGCTTCCTCCATGTAGCTCAATGTGGCATCATCGTGAGATTGATATCGAGCATACATATAGAATTCCAATATTGCCCGTGTGCACTCAATAACGTGATTGAATATGGGACGCTGAGAGGGGCTTCCGCCTCGTAGAGACTGGGTTACAACTCCAAGCAGGTACCGGCTCATTTGCTTCATCTCCTTCCCATTCCATTGCGAAATTTCGTCATAAAACTTATTTTTTGGTGTGAGGTCCTGGTAACCAGGCACGGATAACCAGATTGTGTTGTACCTGTCAAGCCATTTGTGCGTCTTCATGAAGTGGAAAATCCACTTCTGGAGGTGGTCAAGCATGTCGATCGGGATTGTATAGAGGAGGTTGGGCTTAGGGAGGTCGTTCACGATACAGGGAATATGTCGAAACAGGTTGAATCTTCCGTGAACATGGCGCGACGAGAGTTTGGCATTGGCTGCCTTGGTGTTGGCATCGCTGAGCATTCGATATTGGTTGTGATCCCGCCGGGGGTGTTCCTTGTCAGGAGGGACATAATCTCCAATCTCGTTCTTTGGACACTCGCACCAAAAACAGACATGCCGCCTGAGATGACGTAGGTCGCTATACTGAAGGCAATCTGCCAGTCATGCTGCTAAAACCGATTTGCAATGCCTGAAGTTGCCATCTGCACAGGGAACGTTGTGATACCCGCTAACACCGCTGCAATTGTGCTTAAAGGTGAGATGCTGGAGTAACCGCTGGAGTACTTCGTTCAGCACCTCTCGGTTTGTTTGCCGCTGCTCATCCAGCCGCTTCAGATGAACATTGCAGTCCTTGATTGGAAGTGGCAGTAGAGCGACTATGACAACGCTGTGTGTTGAGGGTATCTGGCGGATCTTCATAGATAGATTGTCAATTGTCATATATCCAGGCCACTCTGTCTTGTCGCCAGCAAAATTCGAGAGATGTATTCCGTCAAACATGAAGCTGAAGGGAGCCAGCGTATCCCCCACTCCAGGCGTTGCCTAAACGTCGATTAGCACGTTAGTATCCCGGAGTATTATCCTGGCGTATCTCTCCCTACCTGTGTCTCCCACCACCAGTCTGCTGTGTGCATATTGTTATAGTGGCGTTTCGGTGGCGTATCGCTGTTAAAGCCACGCTGAGGGGCTTAAATTTGATGCTGAGCATACGCTGGCCGCCACATCAACCATCTCATGCTTTTGATGATGTCTTGACTCCAGTATTTGATAGTGCATTGGTGATAGTCATTCCATCTCATATCCTCTAGAGTGTGTAGTTCCCAATCCCCGAGAGCCAGATCATCCGGCATGCTAGCCACAAGCTTCTGGACGCCATCCCCATTTTTGAACCTTGGGAAACTCAGAGCGGTGTTTTCTTCCTTCAGCACGTTGTCATAGTACGTCTTCAGGCCCTTTAAGTTCTTGATCCCACACTGGATCTATTTGGACTCTGCACGCTTCGCAAATGTGTGGTAGGGATTGTTCTGTAGGTGCGTCTCAATGAAACCCTGAGTATCGCGTTCCCATGGCTCAGCAATATAATCACTCAGCAGAGCAACGGCTCCGGGGTATGTTGCCATCCGTTCAGAAGAGGTGGTGGTGGTTGAGACTCCGGGTCTGCAATGTTTCAACATGTTCGAGGGAGAGAAACGCATCCGAGTCTTCAACGGAATCTGTCTTAACGTTGGGGTCACCACCCTGAGCGCGTTCAACGCGTCGGGGCGCGCTGCGAACATTCATATTCTTTGCAACTTGAAGGTGTTCAGGAAGGTGTAATTTGATATGATTAAGTCGCCAGCGGTCTGATGTGAACTTCTCTTGGCATGAAAATTCGGGGCAACGGGATGAGGTCTTCTCTGACATTGTTGACGACCCGGGATGAGTGGAGTATTCACTGTAGAAAGGGATGAAACTTGGTGCTGGGCCTGAGCAGTCTGGTGTGGGTATAAGCTCACGATACTTGAGAGATTTATTGAGTCTCATCACCATCACGCCAGGAGTTTCAAAAACACTGAATGCGCAATATCCCATAATACTATGAATAAATAAAAAATACACCCTGAGCAATCCAAAAACCTCGCGACGCGTGTAATAATCAATGGCTGAGATGAAGACATTAGAACACAGGAAACGAACAAGTCCGCAACCCTAACCCAAACGCACAAAACACGTCCCCATGTGCCTTAATCAGTGCCTGACATGGATAGATTCCAGCAAAGGAAACACACAAGATAAGAACCCCACTCTAACACAAATGCACGGCTCCTCAGCAACGCAATGACTGGTTCACTCCTCGCCAACCGAGCCATCTGGGCGCGCGTCAGGGAGAGGAACACCGGTGCGGGGGACATCGGGGAGAAGGACATCGGGGAGAGGGACATCGGGGAGGGGGACGTCGGGGAGAGGGACATCGGGGAGAGGGACATTGTGGAGAGGGACATCTTGGAGAGGGACATCTGGGAGAGGGCCATCAGGAATACCGTCGCCACCTGCCGATTTGCCGAGTAGCTGCTGCTCCACATCGACATCCAAGGTGTTTCCGGCTACCTCAGCTTCCCGCAGAGTTAGCGCCGCTGGGCGAGGATTTTGCGCCGTCACAACCCCCAAAAACACCAGCCACCTGAGGGTATGAGTCTCCAGAGTTCGTGGGGGTGGGGGAGGCTCCGAGGTCTGTGGCCGTTGTGCAGGTGGCGGAGGTTGTGGCCGTGGGGTATGCACGCGCATCTCCTGGCCTTTCTCAGGTAGTACAGTTGGCTAATCGTCAACCATGGTATCTACATCGTCAGCCGAAGTATTTATAATCTCTCCCTGGCCAATCGTCCGAGGTTCTTTGCCATTACCATCATCCTCCTCCTCATCCTCAGCCACCATCTTCTCCTTCTTCTCATCTTGCTCCTCTTCATCTTCCCCATCTTCACTGTCCCTTTCCATATCCACATCGCCGTCGATGTCAACGCCGTCCGGTGCGTCCACATCATTCTCCATTGACATATCCTCCTCAAGTTCTGAGTCATATTTGCTGTCCAACTCGGCAGAGTCGGTAACATCATCTGAGGAAATTGACACGGCGGGCGATGCTTCCGGCTCTAAATATACTCGCTCTAGTTAGCCCTCCGTATCTCAGTCTGACTCTGACATTTCCTTCTGGAACAGCCAAGCAACAGCACGAGAGATATCATCTCCTGCTGGGGTGTGTTTAATAATACATTTCCCTTTACTGTTTCCTTTCCACTTCCCCTTTCCCTTCTCCTTCCCGTCCTCAGTCGCCTTCCCGTTCCCCTTCCCATCCTTTCTTCCCTTCCCATTCCCGGTCCCTTTCTCACCGCGCGGTGTGTTCTCCTCACTCTCGTCGTTGTCACTGTCATTGCCATCACGAGAACAGCTTCTTCAACCGCTCGGCGCACCGGGATCAGCCCAGTTGTCATTATCATCATCCTCGTCGGATATCCCATCCCAATTCTGTGGTGTAACGGCCAGGAAGTCACCTGGTTTGTACTGCCGACAGCTTTGCAGCACAATCTTTGCCCAGGGATCATCGCTACCGTACCACGACAAGAACTCACCAGTGCGTTCAAAATTCCCCGAGCTATGGTCTGCGGATTGGAGCGATCGACTTGATCCCCCAAGCTAACGGGATTGTCCAACCTCCAGTTGTTCATTTGGTCGCGGGTGTTGGCAAACATTTGCCCAATATATGAGTGGACGGCAGCCCACCACTCCCAAAAAGGCGAACTTCTGCTCCTGCGGTGCCGCCACATCAGATGGAATTGTGCAAAGTGACATGTTGTGACTGGATGAAGAAAGATTATACCATAAGATAGATCCCATGCCCTCTCGTCCATGACGCTGCAAACATTGAATATCCGTAAAAGTCCACAGATGTGTTCCGAGACGAATCGTTTTATACGGTCCCGACCCAGCGACAGGCGTTGATTGATAACTTATGTCGGCATCTTTGCCCAAGCCCTCCCCTTCATCGGCAAAAAACATTACCGTCCGGGCGGAATGGCTCCGTCGGAGTGGATGCGCTCCGTCAGAGCTGTCAGAGACACCCCGGTGGCAGATCACTCCGCGCATGGCCTCAATACCCCGCGTCGCGTTGCACATCGCCCTCCGATCGCAGTTTCGCCATGTCTTCCTCACACTCTGCAAGAGCATTCCCAGATGCTCCTGAAAGCACCTGCAGTTATGGAGGTGCATTCAGCACGCTACGAGATTTGACTATTAGGATAGTGAAATTTTGGATCAGCTGAGACAGCTGTGCAGCTCGGCGGGAGACCTGGTGCCGTATTCTCAAAGCAGTGGTTATTAGGGTTCCATAAGCACAAGGCATTTCTTATATCATATTCGTCTTTGTTACAGTCACAAGATTCGCTACCTTATAATATGGCATGCATTATTTAAGTATCTCTCTATATATACATACGGTCAATCTGGCCACGACGGAATTCGTGAGAAAGAACCGTTGTAGCTCGAGGAGCCTCGGAAGAAAGTGAGAAGATATGCTACTATCCGGCCGTGAGAATCCACGCAATTGCGTTGATCCAGATGAGATGAAAATGAGATGTAAATAAGATGATGCCTATCTACCCCGGGGTCTCCCGAATATGTACTCCCCATCGCTCAGTCCACATCCGTTACCCCTGTATCTCCGTACACCCGCCGTCGCTCAGTCCACCTGCGTTACCCCTGTATCTCCGTACAGCTGCTGTCGGTCGTGAACGATGTACCTGGAGGCCGTGATCGAGCGAGCTGAGAGATGCACATGGAGGCCGTGTTCGAGCTAGTTTGGAGATGCACTTGGAGGCCGTGATCAAGCAAGTTTGGATAAGCAATTGGAGGCCGTGATCGTACGAACTTGGAGGCCGTAATCGAGCGAGTTTGGAGATGCACTTTGAGGCCGTGATCGTGAACTCAGAGATGCACTGGGAGGCCGTTCTTGACGAAGGGATTTAGCCCGCAGGCTATTTGAGACTAAGGCATGCACGAGATTTAGCGGGCGTGGTACGGAGACTCTTTCCCCGCTAACCTCATGCCTGGTGCGGAGACTATTTTTCCGCCAACCTCGGGCTTGGTGCGGAGACAATTTCTCCGCCATCCTCGGGCTTGGTGGGGAGCCTATTTCTCTGCCATTGCGGAGGCTATTTTCTCCGCGAGCCTCGAGCCTGATTAGTATTTCTCTCTTAGTGGTTTTGCCTAGTGCTTTCTCTTATTGATTCGCACGTAGTGATTGAGATGATTTCTTTCTTTATATATATATGTCTATCTTCTCTCTCTCTTTGTACGATAGACAGTTCAATCAATCATCATCTCTCACCCTCATTTGATTGTCTCATCAGGTTATGAGCCCGGGCTTCAAGTTCTTATCACAAGCATACTTTTACGAAAGATAGTAATCTGTTTCTTGTTGTGGTGTGCCTGCTGTATCTGAACCTCCGCTGCCTTGTGGATCGACATCTATTAGTAGAGTTTTCATCATTCCTCCTCTTCCACTTTGAGACTGGAATCGACAACTATTAGTAGAATTTTCATCGTTCACTCCTGATCTTCTCGGTCCCACCTGATCCTCCATCATCTCCATCATGTCAATCTCGACCTCCATCTCCAAACTCAATAAGCACAACTACCGAACGTGGGCAATAGAGGCTAGAGATTTCCTGACGCATCTTAACGTCTGGCGAGTGGTTGACGGCTCAGAAATTATCCCTCGCCCTCCTGCTGCACCGGCAGCATCAGGATCAACTACTACTCCTACCGCTCCAGACCCTCTCGATCCTTCATACGACTTTCAACCCCAGTCAAACTATTCTTCGTATCTGACACGTTTCGATGATTTTCTCAGACACTGGAGAGCATATCGCAACGATTACGAAAAGGCGAATGGCACCATATGTGCGCTCCTGGAGCCGTCCATACGCAGTCGATATAAAGATGATAAGTATGATGATCCAAAGGTATTATGGGAAGCCATTCAAACCGATTTCGAAAAGGTCATCAAGCTTGATGGTCGATTTGAGATGGCAAAGCTAACCGATTGCAAAGTCGAACAATACCCATCCATCTCTGAATGGATCACAGCGCAGGAGAAAATCATCAATGACCTTGCGATCTGCGATATCACTATTGACGATCCATGGCGGAAGTTCTGTATCCTCTCAAACCTCCGAAATAACGACGAATGGCGAAACTTTGTCTCGACGCTCGAACTCACCGAGAGAGCTGATACGGTTGCAAACATTACCTCCCACCTCCTATCATCCGAAGCCACTCTCCGCAGAGCAAAAGGCCTCTCTCCTGATGCCCCATCATTTGTCACGAAGAAGGGCCGTGGGCGAACTTCAAACACGAAGGGAGCAAGTCGGGGTCAGAAGAGTCATGGCATCATGTGCCATGGATGTGGAGAAAAGGGACATAATAAGCCGAAATGTCGAAACAAGGATAAGTGGGCCTCATATGCTGAGAAGAAGTCAAAAGTTGATGCTAATTTGGCTTCAACTGAATTGACTCCGGCTGCGAATACTGAGTCATTTCTCTTCTCGATCATAAAAGAGGACACGGTGATCACGGTCGATGTTGCCACAGAGAAGCAACCTGCAGACTATTGGATCCTTGACACTGGTGCGACAAATCAAGTCACCGGAAATCGTCACCTCTTCGAGTCCTTTCATCCCATGGCAAAAGGAGAGCATCAGGTCAAGACTGCAAACAATAACGTTCTCGATGCCGAAGGATCTGGAATGATCTCATTCTACGTTGACAGACCAAGTGCGAAGCCAGCAAAGATCAAGCTCCAACACGGCCTCTATGTGCCTGCTTGTGGGACCAATAACCTTCTCAGTATCATCCAGTTGGTGCGGAAAAGAGTGAACTTCGAATTCAATTTGGACAGAGCAATTGCAAGTCTCGGATCAGTACTTGTCTAACAAGCGCCATTCATCAACAGTCGATTCATTCTCAGAACCTCTCCTTCCACATCGACCTCGATGGTTTTCGATACACTGAATCCGGTCGAGAATACTGAGATATACTCTGGCATTCGGCAGACAGTTGACGAGAAAGATATCCTTGTCTGGTATGCTCGTCTCGGTCACCTCTCTCTGCCAGCAATTAAGCGGCTCCCCAATACTGTCAAAGGCATCCAATTGCAATCCAGGAGCCCATCGGCATGCTCTTCTGAGGCCTGTATAATGGGAAAGATGTTCCGGAGAGCTTTTCAGCCCTTGACTTTGGAGGATAAAGCCAAGACTCGACTTCTTGAGCTTATTCACTCTGATATGATTGGGCCAATGCAGACCCAGACGATGCGAGGCTATCGCTTTCTTATTATCCTCACCGATGACTACTCGAGATATACTGAAGTTTACTTCATGAAGCTGAAGTCAGAGGCCCCAGCGAAGTTCAAGGAGTATGTTGCAAGGGTGGAGAAACAACATTCGAAGTCGAAGGTATGCAGGATCAGTGTAACGGGCGGGGTCGGACGCAGGTGATGTGAATGTTGCTGGACTGAACTCGAAGTGCGTATCGAGGAACAAAGATCGAGATAAATTCCAAAGTCGGACTATTGTTTGTTATACAAGAGAACGAGTAAAGAGAGAAGAAAAGGAAACCCTCCAACACCATCAACACTCTCTTTATATACAATTCATCTGCCACCCTCGAACCATTCTTCATGCTCCGATATACCATTCGAATCTCATCCCATGATCTTACACACCACTCCGTTATTCCTTATCGTAGCAACCACGCCACCTCTCCTGACGTCGCAACACCTCAGCTCACTTCTTTATCTATACTAAATTATACCGCCACCATCTCGCCGCTTCCTCCGCGTCTTCCAACGTCTCCGCCTTTCCGTGACACAATTCCTTCCACACCTTCCGTATCTTTCTTCTATATTTCCCAAGTACCTTCGTACCTTCTTGCGCCGTGACAATCAGAGTTGATGGTGGAGGAGAGTATGGCAGCAGAGAGAAGTTTCTCGATTATCTGGCACAGGAGGGCATCACTAGGGAAGTATCAGCGCCATACTCACAGCAGCAGAATGGTATATCGGAGAGATGCAATCGCACAGTACTGGACCCGGCGCGGTCCATGCTCAAGCATGCTGGGATGCCAAATAAGCTTTGGGCTGAGGCCATTGCCACAGCAGTCAACATCAAAAACCGACTACCGACCAGAGCCCTCCCGAACTCGACTCCATATGAGAGATGGACTCGAAAGAAGCCAGACATCTCACACCTTCGTACTTTCGGTTGCTTAGCATTTGGCTGGATCCATGGAGATCTCCGAAAGAAGCTCGATAATCACGCCTACAAATGTGTCCTTCTTGGAAACTCGGCTGAGACATCGACGCAGTACCGAGTTATGGATATCTCTCTGGGCCGAGTTTTCATGGCCCGGGATATCAAATTTGACGAGTCCATCCTCTACCACCAGCTGTTGAGAACTCAACCAACGAAACTCATGCTTGAGCCAGCCAGCGAGCTTACGAGCAGTGAGCCTGCTCCTCCTATTGAACTTCCCCATGAACCTCCCCAGCAGCTCTTAAAGGCTAAGCCTCGACCAATTAATCCAATTGACGACTCGGATGATGATCTATCACCACCTTCTGAGAACCCGGAGCCAGATCGAATACTCAAAGACTTGCAGAGCGATCTAAAATAGACTGCTCCGGCCTCATCATCTCGAACTCGGAGTGGAAGGAGCACAATCAGCGTGGCCATGATGATCGAGCCAGGCCCAAAGACTTACCGTGCTGCCTTGAACTCCGAGGATGCTGAACAATGGAAGGAAGCGATTGGCAAAGAAGTGTCATCAATGGTGAGCCATGGAGTGTTTACCTTTGTTGAGAGGCCCCCTGAAGATGCTAGTATGATCGAGAGCCGATGGGTGATGGGCAGGAAGCTTCTAGCCAATGGTCAGACTGAAAAATGGAAGGTCCGACTAGTTGGCTGTGGAGATCAGCAAAAGCCTGGAGATTACAATGATATCACATCTCCAGTCATCGATTCGGCCTCAGTTCGACTTGCCCTCGGCCTTGCAGCGAAGCATGATCTAGAGATTGCCGTACTTGACATCCCGACTGCTTTTCTCGGCTGCCCTTTGCAAGAGACTCTCTACATGCGCCTGCCCGATGGCGAGTGGCCTGACCCCTATTGCCAAGCTCGCCCAATCGTCAAGCTGAATAAGACCTTGTATGGCATCAAGCAAGCGAATAGAGAGTACTTTGAAGAAGTCTTCAACTTTATTGTCGATGATCTAGGCTTCCAAGCCTCAGTTGCAGCGCCTGGTCTATTCTTCGGTGGCACACTCTGTAAAGCAAATGGAGTCCGTATCCCCGTGTACGTTGACGATATCATGATCATTGGCAACCTGAAGCTCATATCTTCTATTGCTTCTCGGCTATATGATCGATTCAAGGCAGCAGGCCGTGTACCTGTGCCTGACACCTTCCAATATCTAGGCATGACTGTTACTCGAAATCACAGCAAACGGTCGATTGCCATCGATCAGATCGGATATATCAACCGAATACTTGACCGCTTTGAGATGGCCAACAGCCGAAAGTGCTCAACGCCATTGGAAGTGGGCCACAAGCCCCATGCCATCCAGGCTGATGAGCAGCCTTTTGACACTACAATGTACCAGAAGGCCATAGGATCTATTCTCTATGCTGCCCTCGGCACTCGACCAGATATCACGTATGCCATCTCAGTCCTGGGCCGATATGCAGCACAGCCCTCCACGCTCCATTGGGAAGCGATGAAGCACTTGCTCCGCTACCTTCGCGGCAGTTGTGAGTACAAACTCACGATCTACGATCCAAGACTCCAGCATGATTCCAACTCCATTGTGGGCTACGCCGAGGCCGACTTGGGGGGAGAAGCAGACTCTAGTAAGTCGACCTTGGGAATCATCATTTTTGCGCTGGGAATTCTCGTGCTCTGGAGATCGAAGAAACAGACCTTAGTAGCCCAATCGACGATGCAAGCGGAGATGATTGCCACAGCATATGGCAAAGTCCAAGTCCACTGGCTTCGAGATGTCATCTCTGAGATTGAGCTTGGAGCTGACATGACTCGATGTATCTTCAACGATGATCTTAACTGTGTAACTACGCTAAATCCAGGCAACTTCCAATCTGAAAGTCGACACCTACGACTAAAATATTACACCATTCACGAAGCCATTGCCAAGGGCGAGATCGACATCAAGCACGTGGTTGGTACGGAGATGCCGGTGGATGCTCTCACTAAGGCCCTTGGGGGAGTAAAACTCGGCGAATTTGCAAAGGAAATTGGTCTAAGGTAGATGGACATGGGATGCGGAGGACGAGGAGGAGGATATATGCTTTGCTATTGCTTTCCCTTTTGTCCTATTTCGCTGTGTTTGAATTTAGTTTCGTTTCGTTTCACTTCACTCTCTCTATCTGTTTGAAAGCCTTGGGCGAAAGGGGGAGTGTTGACTAAGGGATATAGCCCGCAGGCTATTTGAGACTAAGGCATGCACGAGATTTAGCAGGCTTGGTACGGAGACTATTTCCCCGCTAACCTCGGGCTTGGTGGGGAGACTATTCCTCCCCCAACCTCGGGCTTGGTGCGGAGGCTATTTCTCTGCCAGTGCGGAGGCTATTTTCTCCGTGAGCCTCGGGCCTGATTAGTATTCCTCTCTTAGTTCTTTTGCTTAGTGCTTTGTCTTATTGATTCGCACGTAGTGATTGAGATGATTTCTTTCTTTATATATATATGTCTATCTTCTCTCTCTCTTTGTACGACAGACAGTTCAATCAATCATCATCTCTCTCACCCTCATCTGATTGTCTCATCAGCCGTGATTGAGTGAGTTTGGAGATGCACTTGCAGGCTATGATCAAGCGAGGTTGGAGGAGTACTTGGAAGCGGTCGATATCTGATGTATGCTGTACTCGGTGTTAAGTTATGATCATGGCATGAAGAGATAGAGAGGGATGACTTAACTTCGTGTTTTTTGGTGATGGTAGAGTTGAGCACAAGAAAGAGAGAGATCAGAGGAGATGGGGGAAATCATCATGAGAAACTGGGACATAAGAGAGTTTCGTGTGCGAGTCAATTGACCATCCCCGATACGGCAGGTACGAGACCGGATCCAGCATGTGATTACACCTATACGAGGTCTTCAAAACCCAATCAGGCAAGTCGTACTTGTTATGTCTCATAGCCGCTCGTATCCTCCATATCGTGCTCATCTTCATCCCCCATCCCTGTCTTCCTTGTCCACAACTCTACCATCATCGCAGAACACAAAGTTAATTCATCACTCTCTATCTCTCCATGCCATGATCATGAGTTAATGCTGAGTACAGCATACACCTAAGATTATCTGTCATCCCTGCATTATCACGATTTCGAGTTGACCCCTCAATGTAGCTTCAGCTTCCGGCGTACCTCCCTACCGATGGACCGCCACCAGCCAGTTCTCCAAAAGAAACGTTACCTTGTCACATTCCCATGGTTGCGAGTTAACTAACTGATGAATTGAGTCCCGGCGCGCCGTCCATCGGCCGCCTCCAAGTACTCGTCCAATCTCGCTCGATCACAGCGTCCAAGTGTATCTCCAAACTCGCTCGATCAAGGCCTCCAAGTGTATCTCCAGACTCACTCGATTACGGCCTGCAAGTTCGCACGATCATGGCCTCCAAGTGCATCTTCAAACTCGCTCGATCCCGGTCTCCAAGTGTATCTCTGAGTTCACTCGATCTCAGTGTCCAAGTGCATCTCTCAGTTCACTCAATCTCCGTCTCCAAGTGCATCTCAAACGCGCTCGATCAAGTATATCTTCAAGGAGCGACGGCGGTTGTACGGAGATACAGGGGTAACGGAGGTGGACAGGGTGACGGGGAGTATATATCCGGCAGACCGCAGCCAGTCCAGATATAGCGTGTGTAGATGGGGAGCTATGTAGATACATAGATGCATAGATGAGAATACAAACTGAATACATGATTGTGATTCGAGGTGCTCCCAGGCTTGTCGTCGATGGCCAGGCGTTGTGTAAATGGCTTAAGCATAACTGCAGCCCCTGCGAAGAGTGTAACACACGTGTCGTTCAGATGATGTGTATACGTCACCACAAAATGAAGGAGGTACGGATGCAACGAGACCCGTCGCCTGGGCGACGGGTAGCGGGTAATGCTCCGTCAGAGCGTACGAGTTTCCACCAGAGCCGTCAGAGCCGTCCGGAACACGCGGGTGTTTCAGACGGAAATTAGGGTCGTTGCTGATGTTTCCTTTGTTGCTTCCCTTTGGTGTCATCACCAGGAGTTGAAAATGAATCTACATCTGAAACTTTAGCATTATGATGCTGTTGTAGTGGAAGGAAGCCCAGAGGGACAGTACAAAGTTGTGTAGGTTATGGGGTGTGTGTTGGAATGAGAGGAAGTGTTTTGTGTAAGTTACGTGATTGCGAGATCCGGATGCTGTCGGTGTGTATAATACGGGAGGAAAACAGGAATGAGGTGTTGGCGGGAAGAAGGGATATATATACTCGAGCTCCAGCGATTTCTTGGGTCAAGGTTCAACTGGTGAGTTTTGTTGGTTAACGAACACAAAACAGCCCAGCCTTCATCTTGCAGAAATACCAGGCACCTCATTAACGACAAGCCTCGAGACAAGATTTAGTACACGCGCAGAGGACAGTGTACCTCGCCGGGCGTTGCTTTTGCATCATACATCATTTTTGCCACTCAGACCTCGTGTATCTCGAAGGAAACTCAGTAGTTCTCATGTTGTCCCAACTGTGCAACCATCCAACACGGCTACCAACGCCTAGAAGTGGAAGAAGCATACGCAACTGATGTCATAGGACAGAGAATACGTCATTGATCGCCAAGGGATGCTTGTAGCTCTGTCAAAGGGGGATTTCCACCAGGAAGTTGAAGATATACACAATCGATGGTTCGAAGTATTGTGCCAGGAACCAGTGCAATACGATGATAATCACGCCAAGATGGCATAATCATGCTTCAAGCGGTGCAAATAGACCTTCTGACGTTGCTGTAACAGTGAATATGAATGCTCAGTTGAATCTGAGTTTAATCTGAGTTTAATCTGATCACAGTTAACCCCATAATTGAATCCTTGTCCAGGGATCTTGTCACCGAGCATTGATAAGGTTAAGAGTCTAGCGCGGTCCAAACTGTGCCTCCCTTGTTTGTCGAAACCTTCCATGGTCGCTCAAATAGTAGTCTACGTCGCCTGCCGTTGCTAATGCATGCAGAGGCAATTTTTCGTACTTTCTTACCCTCGAACATATACACTGGACTATGCATTGCCAAAGCCCACACCCTGACATGACTCCGGGTGTACGAAATGTTTGAAGTCTTGCTAATCGTCAGAATCAACAAAAGCCTTGCCCTTCGGGGAATTCTCAATATCTGCCTGCTATGTGACGCGTTTCCGTAATGGTTGGCGAGAGGGATTCCTCTCAAGGAGAAAGATCTGAAACCTCTACAATCCAAGGTCAGAACTCCACCACCTCATCTTCGCTGAACAATGCTCGCATTGCAGATTTCAATCAACGCGTGACTTCTACCCCGTCCAGTACACAGCGACGGCCAATACATACTCCAACCGCCACGCCGAGTATAAGCAGTCGTAGCACACCAGCACCCGGAAGAATCTCAACGCGTCATGTTGTATCCCGCCCCGCATCTAGTGTTCGCAACGGTCCCAGTTTTGGACCCGGCGGGTATTATAGGTCTGCGTGGCAACGGCCTTACCCCATCAAAATCGACGATTTTTCAAGCGAATCATCACTTTAAGGCCACAAATATTAATTAGAGAGTTTAGTGTTTGGTATGTGAAATATGTAGCTTTGCACGGCGCATCATTTGGTCGTCTCCGATTTTCGATATCTTTAAATCTCAGCAAGTGGCAGCTGAAAAACCTCGTTTTTGCGCCGAAAATGACAATAATTTCAAAGCAGCTTGCTGAGTTTTAAAGATATCAAAAATCGGAGACCACCAAAAGATGCGCCGTCTGCAGCAGCATATTTCATGTACCAAACACTGAATTATCAGATAAATATTCGTGGACATAATTGAGGGAACTGTTTGGCACAAACCTGGACAGAACTGGCCAGGTCCGGGTTTTCATGGAACCGCTATAATTGAAACAGTCCGAGAACGGATCCGTTCCTAACACTACCTGCATCCAGCATTGTTATCACTCACACCCCTCCGAGGTCTTGAAAACCTGCCTACCCCCATCCCTAATCTAGACGCCCGCCCGATTATTACAAATCCACTCCGAACGCGAGCTACACAAAAGAATCAGAGAGAGGCAGTTGCAATTGCAACTGCATGTGGTGCCAAAACCTTGATCAATGGTCTCCGTCAGTCGCAGTATCCATTGATTTGGTCACTCAGCCATGACGCGTCATGTGTCTGCAATGGGCAGACTCCTGGAGCTCTACATGTGGAACAAACGGCCATTTATGAGTGCAGGCGACTTGGAGACAGTAAGTTATGCAACGTGACGCGTTTTGAAAGCATTAGCTGAAGTCCCACACTGGCAGATAATAGATATTTACTGGAACACTGCTATGCAGCAACACAACATTTGGTTCATAGCATTTGCGGCATGCCCAAAGCAGATTTTGAAAGAGGTATGCTGAAGCAACAGCCCACGTTGGATATGACACGGTCAATCCGGTTCCAGGTTCGAGCACACGTCGATATGGTTAAATCCCAGTTCATTCAATCAGCAAGAGACAACATTGCAGAGCATTATGATCTCCACCAGTTTGAATCCGCCGCAGAGCATTTGGAAATCATTGATTCCCTTCTGGCAGACAATCAGTATCTTTTTCCTATCACCGAGCTTGTGGAAGGTGGTGTACACGGTCCGAATCCAATGCATAGAGAGTCGAAAGCAGCCAACTAATGCCTAGCGTCCACTTCACTTTCTGGCGGAAGCAATTATGCAGTTTATCTACATCAAATTTCATCATCGGGCGAATAACCGCGGTAAGTATACTGATGGATTGTATAATTCCATGATTGACTACACGGACAGTCATATACCATTGCCACTGATCATGTTTAGCTGCACCGCATTGCGTCATGCTCTCCTGGTGTGGCAAAAGATCCTAGGTGTTCATCCGAAAGCTTCCAGGTGAAAGCTGAAAGCGGATAGACCCGATCGCTCGAACAAGTTCAACTGCAAGAATGATGGTGGTAGGATCGCATCCTGCTAAGGTATAACGGGTCGCAAGTCGTTAACTTTGCCTGGCGTTGCAGACACTTATAAATTCTTGATGGATACCTGGAACACACTACAGGAGATCTACCAGCAGAGGGTGTATAACAACACGCTTGCCACATTCAAGTGTCAGATCCAACAGGCGGAGAACCGAACACCTGCCGTGGTGATCAGTGTGCAAGCAGTGAGTGTTGACAATGCTCTTCTTCTTGACTATTTCACCTCAGAAGTGGGGCTGGAAGAACCTGAGATCGGAAGCGCTGACCCAAACATCCGGATAGAAGACAATTGCACGGATGACGAACTGCATTTCGGCATCCCAGGGGGCAGCGAGAATTTTGAAGACGAAGGTGACAAAAGCGATGCAAATCCCACCACCAGCCGCCGACGACGGGCCGCGACTGTACTTGAGAGGTTTTCTCTGGGAACCAGTGATGTCGATGGGTATGAGGGCGAGGATGGTGATGATGCGGATGCGGATGAGGACGAAGAAGCATCACAAGCCTATGCTGGATCAACGCGGGATGTGGAGGACTGGGGGCATAGTACTAGAGCGTGTGAAGATTGGACAGTATATTTCAGACATGTAAAATACGACAATGGAGGAGCCAATGCAACAGCAAGTGATGTATCCGAAGCGAAGAATGTATTGCAATATATGACAAAATCTCGAAGCTAAACATAAATGAGAGTGTGGCATGTGGCTATCGGCAGGAGGAAGGCATAATCATTGCCAGGCGTTGTGTGAATGGCTACTGCGTAACTGCAACCCCTGCGAAGAGTGCAACATACGTGTCATTATGATGGTGTGTATACCTCACCACATTCCGGACGCAAAGTCAAAGAAGCCTGACGCCGGAGCGGCGAGAGTAATATACACTGCTACGCGTCGTGACAATACGAGGCGTGGTCGAATAGCCACCCGTAGGGAGGTATGCAATGCGACCCGTCGTTTGGGCAACAGGTCGCGTCTGATTCACTGGGAGAGGGTACGAGGTTCCGCCCGAGCCGCCAGAGCCCTCCGGAACACCCGGGTGTTTCAGATGGACACTAGGGTCGTTGCTGACACGTTGGCAAAAAATTTTGCGACAATATCATCACAATGTGCTAAAAATGATTTTCAACAGAGCATCAACGACTTGTGGACTTGAATCCTGGACAATGCAAGGGTTCTGCGGTAGTATTAGTAATGGGTCCAAATTCCCGGGTCAGTTCCTGGTCTGAGTCAGACCCGCAACCGGACCATTGCACCAGCTATCCACCAGCAACCCGGCATTTCAAGTCTACAAGTTTGCCTCCAAATAAGTAGCTGAGTTCTGAGTGTATTGTGATACGATCAGTATGTAGATCATGTAGTTTTAGCCCCTCTTTACCCTGCAGCTCTCAAATTTGCGATCGGACCAATATTCGTTTAGTCCATATCGGGAACCTGCACTTTGCGGCCAATGTGTCACCGTCTTTCACCGCAATTCAATATATATTGGTCCAATCGCACATCTCACAGCGGGAGGCGAAAGAGGGGCTAAAACTGCACAATCTTCATACTGATTGTGTCGTGATAAGATCAGAACTGAGATACTTCATTGAAGCCAATGTTGCAGGTACCATAATATGGAACTGCAGTCCAGTGCCAACCCGTCCCCGAACCCAGTTGGTACCCCTGTGTTCAGGGTAACAACCCAGACCGAACCATCTGGTCCCGTTCCAAACCTGGACCACAGCCAGGTATCCCGGAATAGTTGCAAACACTACTGTGCGGAAACCACAACGTATGATAGAACGATCAGCTGTTAAACCAGACACACATGGTTTCAACGACATTGCCACTATGTCCTGGGAATGCACCTTGAGTGAGGGTCAATTATTTTAGGCCATCATTATTGCACAATCAAGGGGCTGTGTGACTGCAATCATCCATAATCGAACTATCAGCCTCCTTTCTAGGGGCAAATGCTAACTACAACAAGGTAAGTATGTTGTCACATAAGTATCAATGAAGCATCAACGGAGCATTAACTATATTTCATTCTCCCTCCCAGATTACCTAATCGCAATGGATGGCAGTTTACCCACAATGAACGTATCACCAGCTATTATTAGCAAAAACACTAGTGACAATATCGTGTTCACCTCCTTCAATCGCGATCCCATCCGTGGTCAACATATTTTCTGCACACTCAGTGCAGTACACAGCAATGAACTGCATTGTGTTGTGCCTAAATTGAGTTTTCCACCATCAGTCATTTCAATCTGTCCTTGTATTCAAGTTCACATATATCAATGCAATATCTCAAACATTTGATTTTTTTGCTTGTACCGCGAGGGTCAGTTCTTCAGAATCCCCAGTTTGCATTACTGATATCTTCGTTTCAGCAGGCTCTTAAGTCGGATTACACAGCATTCAAGTTCCTACTGACAAGTCAGATTGAAACTCTTTGAACACCTCATTGCTGGAGGGTATAATTTCTTCCAAACAGTGACATCTCTTAATTCATGATTAGATCAACTTTACATTACAAATCATCTTCAATCCTTCGTGAGCTTCAATGAAATGAGGCTGAACACGTCCGATTGCTGGGAATAATGCTAGAAATGCCTCTTAATGGTGATTTCTTTGGAACTGCAGAATTGAGGAGAATGACGGCCCGGGAATCTTATTTATCATGTCTCATGACGTTCTTGGCCAACCTGAATAGGGAAGGAAGTCGAGGAATCACAATTGCAAGTTTGGTATGGAAATACATATTTGACATCCAGGTTAATCCATATTGACCAAAATGAGAGAGAAAAGACTCCAACGTGATAGCTCAGGAGGGTGAAACTTCCGAACTTAACCTGGATATGTGGAATCGCGATCTCATTTTATGATGTGTTTCGGCTGCTATTGAATAGAACCGTATATCAAATCTAGAGCTGCACCAGTTTTATCCAGCATTAAGCAGTGACCTAGTTCTGCCATCCAGTACCGAGGTTAGAAACATTCCCTGGAGGGGGTATACAATAAGCGTGGATGCAATTATGAAGCAATTACCGTCACAAAAAAAAATTTGTTTAGCTTCATATGAATGGAAATAAACTAACAAGCTAGCCATAATGTTGGTCATTGCATACAATCTGGATGGAAATTGGGCATTGCATGACATTTTCCTAGCTTTGAATGAGGTTGATCACCAAGTCTTTTCCTGTATCAAAACCTGATTAAGAATCATGAGTCAAGGGCGGACATAGTGCAGAAAGGCTAACCATACATTGGGCGGGCATGCATGCTCGTTTCGACCATATCGATGGCCATTGGCCTGATATTATCACTGCTAATATTTCCTCACACTACTCGATATCAGGCGAGCTACAATCAACACCGGCAGCGTCTGGAATTATGTGGTTTGCATTGAGGAATCACATACCAAGAATGGCGCAAGACATACCCCTGAGTTTAGTCACATTCATGAGCAGTGTCGGTGTAACAGGCCACACCAAGTCATGGGAAGACTGTAGGCATGATCTGCAATGAGGAAAGAATGAAACTATAGATATCGGGAAGAGTGAAAGACTTTCAACAGAGGGCAATGCTACAATTACCAATGGGGCGGCCATGGGACCAGATTTAGCAATAATAATTTAGAAAGTATGTATTACGAGATATTTTGAATGTCCTGAAACGAACCTTCATTTCGGAAAGAATGTTTGTTGTATTGATTGTGCTGACACCTTGTCTTCAAAACAAGTTCATTAACTATCCAAATCCCACAGCCTGGAATGCGGTACATCCAATTATAGATATGGAACCTGTCAGAACTCAATAGTGGAGCTGCTCCAGTGCGCCTACCGATTATAGGAATCCAGCCATGAGTGGCTCCAGAATGAAAAATACTGCAATTAGTGGCCACTATTCAGTCGTACTAGCAACAGTTTGGGACTGAGGTTTCAGGTGGCGATCAGGGTTGTAACCAAACTATTGCTAAATACGCGGAGCAGGTAGTCTATAAACCCATACACACCATTGGGGTATGGTTCAATGGACAGCTTCCAACCGGTTCGGATTGGGCTGGTTCTCATCATGTTGTCCACCTGATCTGTTCGTAAATGGATATGATACTCTTAGTTTTGCTGTTTAATAACTCTAATTGATTGAAATACCCCAACTGACATCCGATAATCCATTTTTAAACACTGTACGAGGTGTCACAGTGGATATTTTGGAACCCACATTTTTCCTTTGGTGTGTTCTATTTAGGAGTCCTAAGGTATTCAAAATAATACTGTTATGAACTCATACATCCACGCGATGCCTTGATTACCCAATATACAAAACCAAAAATTGTTGACACTCAGTTGACATTCATTGTCAGAATGGGGCAATAACCGTCTTGCATTTTTTTTCGGCTATAATGGCTGTCATTACACTCATTACTCCTCATCGCAACTAGATCACTTTGTAATTACCCGACATGGAGGACTCAAAACCATTGACGTTCAGTTGACGTGCATTTTCATGATGGGGTAACCAACAGCTCTTGCATTGTTTTGGCTGAAAAGGCCACCAATACAGTGTGTATGATGTTGTACCACAAATCAACGCTTAGATAACCGAAGATCCAATGGCAGAAATCAATGACACTTGGTTGATGGACATTTCCAACATGGGGCAGTCACCAAGTGGCTTGCTGTTTTACCTATAACAGCTGCGAATGCAATGGTTGTGATAAACATCGATCAAATCGCATCACAATCACCACACTTACAAGACCAAAATTTTTGACCCTCTGTGGACACTCATTTTTACAATGGGGCAGTGACTCTGCAGTATACTGTTTTGCCTATAAAGGCTGCCAATGCAACAATTATGCTAAGAAGCGATTCAATCACGTAACAATTACCATCCTTACCAAACCAAACGTTGTTGATGCTCGGTTCACACTCATTTTGAGAATGGTGCAGTGACTGTGTCGCTTTCTAGTATTCCAATGAATGCTGTCAATACAACCGTTATGCTACATAGCGATGAAATCATTTCACACTTACCATACTTACAAGATCAAGAATCATTGACGTTCTGTTGATGCTCATTTTGCCATAGGTGTATCTGCAATATGCAATCAATTGATTTTGTATTATCTATTATTCATTTTGTTTTGGCTGCCTTGTCAGCGTTTTCATTGACTTTCTTTCTGATTACTACATTGTCCTTTAATAATGCAGATAAATATATCCTTTAAAATATACTTTGCAGTCCCCACAAAATGTGGATAATAATACACTCCAAAATCCGATTCCTATCGATCAATGCTAGTCATCACTGCCAGGTTCACTCAATTGGCTGCTGTGGTCATCAAAATAAAAGTTAGCTGCATTGCAAGACAGCACATAGTGTAGTAACGAGTAGCTGTTCCGTTATCATTCAGCATATCTAGATCAAAATCTGGATCATTCGGGCTATCCTGGGCACATGCATCGAGAGTAAATGATTCAGCGCAGGGAAGAGCAGTATATGAATAGGCATATCTGGCTGCCACATTGAAGATAGGAGCATGTTGAGCTCAGCAATTGTTACCAAGTGGAGCAGGTGGCGTTCCGAGCAGAGATGGCGTCAGCTCAGGAGTCAGCTCTGCAGTCGGCTCTGGAGTCCGCTGTGGAGTCTGCTGTCTGGGTCGGTTGGCCAGAGGTGCACCTGTTCCATTGCGCCTCCAGCATGTCTCCAGATTGTTTGGGCTACCATTTGGGCAAGGAATGCATCTGTCAGTTTGATTTTGACGAAACTTCACTGTTACTATTGCAGCATATACCTGTTTATGCCCTGGACACTCAGCACCCGGCATCTTCGATTATCTGACTTCAGCTCGAGGTTCCTTAATCAGAAACTGCGTTTCCTCTTCTGCGGCACATAATGACAGGTGTTTGGCCATTTTGGCCGGAGTCAAAGTCAGGCAGATGTGAGACTGTTCCAGCTGTACGCGACCTGAGTTGTACGGTGGCGTGCGCTTGAGTAGTCGAGTGTGTGCAGACCCATGGGAAGGTGTGTATATTGTATCATGTAACGAGACATGTCGCAACGACATAAGAACAATCGATGACTAATGGAGCTAACTACAAACAGAGGCAAGTCACATCATTGTCCTCGGCATAATAATATCCATACTTCCAATCAACTCAACACTCTCCCAGGACAGCTATCACATCTGTTTCAAACAAACACAGTAAACAAAGAAGAAGAGGAACCAATCTAACAACGTGGATCTCCTTGAAACAAACGCGCCAAATCAATCAATTTGCTTTCCAATGGCATTCCCGATGCCATTTCCATGTCCAATTCCGGGACCAATTCCGACAACATTCCCCTGGCCATTTCCGAGTCCAATTGCAATCATTCCCATTGCAGCACACTGCTTCAAGAAGGTGGGATTCGGCAGTGGCCTGGTGAAGCAGGAGGCGAGCATCTCAGTAGTCGGTAGGTAGTTCATGTTGATCTCTGCGTCTCTAGCCATATCTGCATCAAGAGAGTACTTGGCAGTGATGTATGCAACTCCAATTCCGCGGTAGATTGTATTGCTGATGCTCACGATCATTGACTGTGAATCATAGAACACGTGTGGGATCGTCGGGATACCAAGCTCGTTCAAGAGATGCGAGATCTGTGTGAGTCTCATGCAGCCTACTCCAAAGACATAGTATTCAGCTTCGGTCGTGGACTGGGCAGTTGACATCCGTTAACTTGATCGCCTGTCAACCGCTCCTCTGAAGGTGATGACCAGTCGACTTGTTGATTTATTATCATCCGGGCATCCAGCACAGTCCGAATCGACATAACATCCAAGTGCGGCTTCTCCTTCCAGTGTTCCTCCCAGTGCTCTTCTGAGTGATCCTCCAAGTGCTCCTCCAAAACGCAGTCCCCAGTCCTTCGTGCCGTTACAGTACCGAAACACGCGCTTGGGAATTATCATATGCTCATTGGTGGGGTCATCAGTGTACGGGCTGAGAACTCCGATGGCATATGCGATATCGGGCTGTGTGGCGGTCATCGGGTACATGAGGCTTCCGATCATCGCTTGGTATATGTTCAGAAAGCAGCATTCCTCCTCGGGCTTTCTCTTGTGAAGCTTCATCGCCATTGGCGTGGCAAGTAGTGTGGACTCGTCCATTCGGAACTTCGGCAAGATCGTCCGAATGTAGCTGTGCTGATCGACATCGATTGTGTGAAGATCCCGGTTGTGCTCGGTGTTCATGCCGCGATGGAAGGAGACACTCCCGAGATCATGCATCCGGAACCTTGTCTTCATCTGGTCTTTGATCTGCCCAATCCAGTCCTGGTTAGCAATGATAAGGAGATGATCGACGTACAGAACAACTGCGGCGACGAGTGCGCCTTGATCATGAAGCACGAACAGTCCTCCATCGACACGTGATGCCACGAATACAATCGAGCCCACGAAGTCATTGAAAGTGCCGTACCAAAGATGCGAAGACTGTTTCAGGCCATAAAGAGACTTTCTCAAGCGGAGAACCATCTCCCACGAAGTCTTTGACATTGGATTGTAGTATCGGCTCCCAGGGACCAAATGAAAGTATCCCTGCAGTGGGTGCATATAGATCGCTTCGTCCAAGTCAACCCCTAGGAAAGCCGTACATAGGTCCATGTGATGGATCTCATGATGATACTTGGCAGCGATGACGACTGCCAACCTCGCGTGGCCCATGCGAGCAGTTGGTGCATACGTTGCCTGGTAGTCGATGCTTTCCGTTTGGTGATTTCCTCCCCAGACTAGCCTGGGCTTGTACTGCTGCAAATTGCCTGATCCATCTCGCTTGATCTTGTATACCCAGTGACTTGGCAAAGATTTTCTCCCTTCCGGAAGCTCCACGAAATCTCCAATGACCTGATGCTGACCAATTGCATCTAACTCATCTTTCATCACCATGTGCCATTTCTCGGCGAGTGGAGACTCGGTCGCTGCTTTGTAAAAGTTTGGATCATCAATGTCATCCTCCTAATCTTTGGAGATCGCAGCTGGAGCATAGATGGGAATCATATCCTCGAATTCTTCATCTTCGAGAGGCAATTGTGCAGACTCGGCCAATGTATGCTTTGCAGTGCAGTTCCTGCACCAACCTTCGGCCGGCGGCTTCCATGGTTCTCCAAGAGTTGTCTCAAGCCCAGCGAATTCCCGTGACTTCTTCGTCGGCTTCAGATCATCCGGAGGTGAATCGTCGTCTAATGGCTCCTCTGTTTGACCTTCGGAACTTTCATCTCTGGTTGGCTTCTTCTCTGTGGGTTTGCGTTCCTCAATGACATCTCTGTAGAAATGCTTGTTCAAAATCGCTTCGTCTGCAGCATTCGGTGCTGGGTAATGCTTCGCTTCTGTGAATACCACATCTCAGGAGCAGTGAAGCGTCTTGGCCAATGGATTGTATATGAAGTACTGCTTAGTCGATATGCTGTACCCTACACATTCTCCGGGAGTGGCACTGTAATGCAGCCTGTTTGGTTTCCCGTTAGAAACATGCAAGAAAGCCAAACATCCGAACACACGGAGATGCTTTAAAGATGGTTTCCTTCTGGATCCCTGCCAGGCCTCGTACGGATTCCTACCAACCACAGAGAGTCTCGGCGTGCGGTTCATTAGATAGACCGCCACTAGGACTGCAAACACCCAGTACTTCTTCGAAAGTCTGGCATGTTTCAGGATGCATCTTACGCATTCCATGATCGGGCGGTTCGCCCATTGGACGGCTCCATTAGACTGAGGTGAATAGGGCGTAGTCATTTCTATCATTATGCCCTCTGATTTTAGGTGTTCTGCGAATGTCTTGGAACTATACTTACCGCCTCGATCTGTGCAAAATCGCTTCACTTGCTTGCCCGACACCGTTTCTCTAAGAGCCTTCCATTCTTTGGGTTTCTCAACGGCTTTCAACTTCTACTTCAATATGTACTCATCAGTATGCCTCGTGGCGTAGTCGATGAAGAGCAGCATGTATCGACCTCCTTCGATGGGTGTTTCCAGGGAACGGCATATGTCTGAGTGCACGAGCCACAGTGTCTCAGTGGCGCGGGAGGTCTTAGGAGTAATGAGCTTTCGAGCTAATTTGCACTTAATACAACTCTCGCAATCGCACTTCCCGGTGATCTTCAAAGCGTCGGAAACGGGGTTCAGTAAGATCTGCACATCCTTTAGAATGATGTGTGCCAGGCGGCGGTGCCATAACATCCGCTTCTCTGCATCAAGCCGAGATGCATGCCCCATCGTCTTAAGTGCCAGCAGGCAGCTGTTGTTGCCGATATAGATCTATTCGGTCGATCTCGAAGCTCGATCCAGAACGCGACCCAGAACGTATTGCCCATCGACCTGAGGTCCACTGGCACTAAACTAACCATGGCGATTGTACAGGTTGAGACCGTAGTGATTCACCGTTTTGACATTGACGTCCTTGTCCATGATCTGAGATTGTGAGATGACGTTGAATGACCCCGGCAAATGCACCACTTCTTGGAGTATGATTGTTTCCGTCTTTCCATCTGGCAGCTGGGTAATCAACCTAACACTCCCATATACGGATGCAAACGATGTGACCCCATTGTGTCCCTTCACCATCTTCGTATTTGGAGGATAGTCGCGGTAGGTGATGAATATTGATCGGTGGCCGGGGATGTGAGTTGTGCATCCGCAATCGATTAACCAATCGCTGGATGAAGCACTTGAGCGGGCCACCATCCACTAGTTTTCAATCGAAGTCATGAGAGTCGAAGTGGTCACAGTCGATGCTTTTGCTGCAGTGTCGGCAGCCTTTGCAGGATCGCCGCGTTGCTTGCTGAAGCAGTTGTCAGTGGTATTCCCTCACCGCTGGCAATGAAAGCACTTCCGGAAATCCTTCTCTTGATTGAAGCTTCCGTTTCGATGAGCTTGGTGACAATCTGATCGGGCGTGGCGGTCATCGTGGCGTTTTTGACCGTCATGAGTTCCAGGAAGACTATCCACTCGTTGTTTCTTGGGATTGCGCGAAGGAGGTAGATGATGTGCTCTTGCTGACTGATCTTGGCGGTTGTCTCTGCAGAGGCATCAGTGTCGGTAGCGTCAGTATCTGTGGTCGTTGGCCATGCGCAGAGATTGTAAACATTGAGATTCTGATCGATCCGCGACTCGTTATTGTCGACATCTCCGTAGTCCTGTGGCTAGATACTCCAAAGGTCTTCCCTAATCTGGAAGATGTTGAGCTTTAGCATTGACCTGTACACTGATGCTAGCTTCTCCCAAAGCATCTTCACATCCTCGATGGCCGTGTATTCCGTTTGAATCCTCTGCTCCATACAGAGTAGAATAGTCAATCTGGCAACACCACAGCGATTCATCCAGTCTTTGAAAGGGGCCTTTTCATTGGCGGTCGTGTTGCCTGCTGACTCGTCCGGTGTGTCGTCGTATCCTTTGATGATACCATGCACTTGCTTCTACTCGAGAAGTAGTGCCATCCCGGTTGCCCATTGTGCATAGTTCGTGCCATTGAACCTGGTGATGGTGAGTGTAGTCGGACTCATCTTGTATCGCAATCGTCAGTTATCGTAGTCTCTTAGACTGTACGGTATGGGTGACGTCCAGCAGCCGCCGTCAGAAATACCGCGGGGTGCAGGGTAATTACTTAGCTTGTGGAGACACTTCTCCGTGACGATGTTGACTTCCACTCAACAAACGGAAATCGAAGTATTGATCATCGGTTCACTTTCAAACCGAAGGGCTTGGACCGTGTTGTACGGTGGCGGGCGCTCGAGTAGTTGAGTGTGTGCGGGGGGCATGCGAAGAGGTGTCCATTGAGTCGTGTAACGAGACATGTCGCATTGACATAAGGTCGATTGATGACTAATGGTGCTAACTACAAAAGAGGCAAGTTACATCATAGTCCTTGGCACAGTGATATCTGTACTTCCAATCAGCTCAACAACCTCCTTGCCTTGCCATATTAGCAGATATGATGAAAACCTAGAAGAGACTAGTTGCTATCTGAAACAACAAGATTTGGCTAGTACCTCAACTGTATATGCTTCTGGGTCCTCCTGTAAGGTGATCAAAGCCTGCTTCATTGACTCCTGTGGATGCTTTCATGAAATTCAGTTATGAAAATCCCAGAGCTGACAAAATCATAATGTTCAGTCTCACAGACTTTGCTGACAAATTCTTTCTTTGACCATGGAGGTTTCCCATTCTGGGTGGTGATTAATTGGTCACGTAGCTCACTATGTATATCAGCTGTACATCATCCTGTTACTTGACCACCATTCACCACGGTATAGATATACTGACATCCAATGGCATGCTGCTCCTTATTCTTGCTGGTACCGATCGTATGGACTATTTTGAATTCTACTTGCTGGGTCATATGCTAAGTGGCTGCATTGGCAGCATTACGGTGGACTAACTGGTATCTGAGTTGTGGCTACGTGCCATGGTGTGACTTATCTGCTGATACGCCCTTTGGTCTGCTCGATCCTCATCCAGGCACCACTGGCTGAGGCGGTCACATATCCATCAGTTAGTGGTGTGGAATACGAGGGGAAGATGATTCTGAAAGGAAGTGGGAAGTCCTGAGGCATATATAGTTAGCTACATGTCGAAATGGCATACGTTGCAGCCAAGTTGTACGGTATATACAAGTTGATTGCTGCTGCATATCGATGTCAATTGCAGGGGTTTTCCACCGTCCTGCGACTCACAACAAGTCGGTCTCATTGTGTCAGTGTGTTAACAAGAATAAAAGCTATGTACGACTTCCGCAATCGCGAAATTGTCAAGTATCAATAGGACTTTCTTCGAGGAAAGTAATCTCTGCACATGTTGTCCTTAAAAATATCCCCGTGATAATATATCAAACTGATACTAACCATCATGTCATGTTATCCAGTTAGCCTAACTATTCCCGCATTATTGACAGTCACAAGCCAGATTTGGCTGGGTTCAAGATGATTTAATATACCAAACGTGACATGAAAGACGCAGCTTGCCTCCATACTGTCCATAATTTGCAACATCAAACATCTTGCCCAACAACAAAGTCAACACAAATGACAATGGTCAATGCTCGGAAAATGAACTTTTCACCACTTCCGCCTGGCAAATACAGCAAAGCAACAAAGTGTTCCACCCAATCACATCATCTTGCGAATGGGGGCACGAGTGGCTTGGAGGCTGAAATAGTTCGAGCCCTTCTGGCATTGCACAGCTTGCGATGCTAAAAGAAGCTTGCGGCAGAGAAATGACAAGAAACACACATCATAAGCAGTAAAGAGAACGAGAAATGGATTGAACATTATATTGAGTGAGAGACCACTGGGGCAAGACACCAAGTTGAAGCCGCAGAGTCAGTGATTAGGCAGGAGCAGGAAGTTACAGAGACAGCTTAAAACACCGGATGAATGACCTGACAGCAAGAAAAACCATTTCACGGAATGATGGTTGTTATGGGAGACAGTCTGCGCAATGTTGCAAGTTTTGACAATGGGGACGATGAGGAAGATGAGGATGATGAAGAGACTGAGGAGTGCAAGCAGAGCGAAGATGACAAACCTGGCAGGATGATGGGCACAATACATAAAATGGTCCAACATCGCATGCAGATGTTGCGGCAGAAGCAGATGACGGTTCACAAATGAACACAACCGGGATGGAGGGATGCCGCCAATTACTTCCAAGAATGAGATGAGCAGTACAGCACAGCTGAATTGCGGGTTCCAGCTTCCTTTAAACCGCAAACGAATCGAGAGTTAGCTACACCGGCTCTCACAACATTTATGGAGCTTGTAGAGTGGCTTGATATTATCCCTGGCAGATGCCAAACGCCGCAAGGGACTTCTCGCCCAGGAAATGGTCATATGAAGCTATGTGCTGGAAAGCGTGAGTCAGACACTGGTATGCCTGATCTTGCGCCAGCCACAGAGCTGGATTCATCACCTATACTGAAGGCAAAGCCTGTAGTGTCTATCAGCATTTACTGCTGCATATAGCCTCATCAGCTAGTTACCATATAGATATCGGATTCAGCCGAAGAGATTCTGACGGCACCTGCATCATGAGAGGAATGGATATTCAAACTTGCATGTTTGATGTCATGTCACAGTGAAAAGTAACTTTTGGAGCAATTTTGCAATGTGTCATCTTTTCCTTGATGCGATTAACCAAGTTGAGAGACATGGTAATTCGGATATGAATGTGCAAGGGTCGAAAGCACCATTTGAATGATCAATATTGCACGTGATGTTGCAAGACAGCCAATCAGCTCGATTTTGATTTGCCAATTAGTGCTCACTGTAAAAGCAAAAGCAACATTAGTGACAAAATATACTAACACAAATCAACTGAGTGATGTCAAATAAGTCATATAAAGAGCAGTCACTGCTCGATATGAATCTGTCTGCATAACGACCATCATGCTGTGTTTATACACTTGTCCAACTGCATAACACTCTGCACAGACCGTGTGAACATGGTTCAGATAGTAACTGATGATTTCTTATGGTACATCATGGAAATTGACAAGAAGGAGCTGGATGGTGAAAGGTGAGGAAGTTGAGCTATAATAATCAAAAATTGGTGAAATGATCTACATGCCCTCAATTGCCGGCCGAAAGTGCAGGCACCTTCTAGGCCCACCTCATCTCTCACTCAAATAATGTGCTTGGAGACTGATAAGAATTCGAGATCTCACAAAGTTTCTGGATGCAGAAACAAATAATGAGAAACATATTACCGGATATCAATAATGGAGACATGATTCGTTGCATACAAGCATTGAGTGTAGGAAGGCTGTTTGTCATTTCCCAATGCAAAAATATGCATCAATAGAGCGTCAATGATTTGCTGTCTTTCACATTCGACAATCGAAGTGCTGCATTGGTACATAACTCCAAAGTACTTGTATTGGCTCGCGTTATCGCCAACAAGCCAATTGATATGCTCATTGCCCCTTCCAAAAACTGAACGTCAACACAGTGCGAACGACTGTTAGCTTTGCATCTTGGAAAATCGAACGGCTATGGGGTGACATAAACCCATAATCGATCTATCGGCCACCTTTGTAGGCCAAACGCTTGCAAACATTTCGATACCATATCCTCACAATGAACATCAATGGAGCATGACATCTTGTTGCCATTGAATCCCGGAAAATGCAATGGTTAAACGGTGATATTCATCCATAATCTTACAACAGGCCACCTTTTGACTCAAAAATGTTTGTGATAACTTTGTTACCATATCCGAAAAATGAGCGTCAACAGAGCATCAACGATTGTTGGCCTACCATCATGGAACATGATATGGCCGTCCGGCGACATTAAGCAATAATTGAACCATCGCCCTCCTTCTTAGTCAAAAATGCTTGCAACAACGTTACTACTGAGTGCGAAATCTGTTCGTCAATGGAGCGTCAACGGAGCATCAACCATTGTTGACCTTGCATTTTGGAAAATCTAAGGGCAGTGTGGTGACATTAACTCATCATCATACTATCAGCCGCCATTTTAGGCAACTATGCTTGCGACAGCATCACTACCATCTCTGAAAAGTGAATGTCAACAGTGCGTCAACAATTGTTTTCTTTGCATCATGGAAAATGCTGGGGCTGTGCAGTGACATAAACGCATCATCAAACGATCGGCCGGCTTTCATGGCAAATACCCATGCGGCAGCATCACTATTGTGTCCTGAAACCGAACGTCCACAGAGCGTCAACCGAATGTCAACGATGGATCAATGGAGTCTCAACAATATATGGTCATGCAACTTGCAAAATCCAATGGCTGATAATCGACAGATACTCAGAATTAGTGAATTGGCTTCTTTGTTGGCAAAAATCCCACCAACACTTCCGTTACCACCTTACAAAATTATGTCTTCAGAGAGGCAACAGGTTGTGTGGGGCTCAGTGACCTTCAATGTTATGAAATACCTTATGTCATTACAAAATACCGTTCTTACCGGTCAGTCTATCAAGTATGATCCTGTCTACAACATAACAACTATGCATGCTGTGTCTTATCGGTCTTACTAGTGTGTTGCAACTAACACACAAGTCAGTATTCCAGCACCAGCGTTCTACTAACTAATAATATCACCTTTGATAGTCTCTCCAGGGGAATAACACAGTCTCCTACTTCCTACAGCCATGTCGGGTTCTCAATCTATAAATACTTTGTTGCTAGACCTTGAAATATCTTCCAAAAACTAACAAGTGTTTGTTCGCGATTTGACCGACCTTACTATACAAATCAAATATCATTCTTAATGGGCATCAATGAATGTTGGCTTGAAACGTCCTATTGCTTGGAAACAGGCTAGACATGGGCCGTCATGTCTGCTCTATTTGCACCGCGGAAATGAGGAGATGAGCATTCGGGCCTTCATATGTATCATTGGTCATCACGTTTTTCGGTATCTATTAGAGCATGGGACCAGCTCCATGGGGAAGCACTTGCTGGCAGATGCGCACATTCGAAAGTTACACAACCTAAGAGAATCGGAAGTGTCTGAATTGACAATTACAAGGGCTGACATTACCGCATTGGCTACATTGCGGAGACAATGCAGTCGTGGAATTACAATTTTAAGATTGCAAAAGCAATTCATATTCGACAGTTTGGTCATACATATATTCATTTTGTTGGCAGCCACAACGCTCCAAACTGGCAGCCAAGGACTACCTAACTGCCAAATTTCACCAAGATAGCTGGAATTGCTACCTCATGCTAGGATGTGTTTCTGCTGACAATTCTTGTAACACCATCTGAAACCAAGAGCTACAACGGTCATATAATGCATTACGCAAGGACCTCGCCCAGCCATCCACCGTCACTCTTACCAACCTGTGCTGCAGGGAAAACTTACTGACGTTGGATTCAATGAAGCAGCAAATGCCGTCAAGAACTAAAGTTAGCTTAGCTTTTGACGGGTGGATATCAAAAAATACACTGGCGATAACATCGTTCATAGCTTACTGTATGCATCGAAATTGGACATGTTGAGAAGTGCAACTTGCCTTGGACAAGGTTGATAACCTGTTCTTTTCCTATATCGAATGCTACCTAAGATTATCAGGTCATGGGCCAACATACTGGAGCAAGACTAGCGATACTGTTGAAGGAGGTGCCAGTTCGTTTCTAGCTTACTGACGACAGTTGACCCACCATTACGACCGACAATGCTGTTTCAATTTGGTCCAGCACTCGGGAACTGCACTCAACCCTTGATCCATCCGAAATTATGTGTCCTGTAATGAGAAACCGCATACCGTGCATGGCGCACAGCATTCAGCTTGGGTTCGGTCCATTCATGAACAGTCTCAGGTCAAAGGCCACGCCAAATCTTGGGAACCCAATGAGCGCAACCAGCAATTTGGAGAAAATGAAACCACAGACATTGGAAATAGTCAAAGACTGCAAAAAGAGGGCAATGCTAGAATCAACAAGGTGTTGGCGATGCATGGTTTGGCAAAGATAATTGAGAAAGAACATATTTCAAAATATTGTGAATGACCTGAAACTGACATTTAAATAACAGAGAATGTTTGCTATATTGATTATGCTGACACCTGGTCGACAAAACAACATCATTGACTCTGAAAAAGCCACAGTCCAGATTGCCTTACTATCTATGAAGGATGCGAAGGCACGTTGGAACACGACACCGGAGTTGCTCGAGTGTGCCTACCTATCACGTGAATTCACTCATGATTGGTTTAAAACCCCAAAATACCGCGATTATTGGCCACTCTCCACAACCCAGAATGAGTTGACAATTGACAATTATGTCATAGACGAATTGAGGCCATTCCAGTACTAGACCCTGTGGATGTCGAAACGGCATATCGTTACTCTGCATCATGTCATCATTACCTACAATGTCCTTTATGTTCACATGGATGGCATGATGCGAGCTTTTGCCAAGAAGAAGACACAATGCAAGAAAGACTTATTCTTCCCTGTGAAGGTTGACTATGAGAAGCTGTCCAAATATTATGTCGAAGTCGCTGCAAAGCCTGGTCTACTTCTCATTTCAGCCCATATCCTTTATTCTTTCCAGAAGTTGCAATCATTTAGGAAGTAGGACAACGCAAAGGATATGTATCCTGAGGGCAACACATCTTATTCATCCTAATACAAGGAGGCCTTTTTGAAGTATGTGGAGAATGAATACTACACGAAACATCAACCAATTTCCGTCACTAAACCTGAAAATGATCAGCACAGCAACTCCAACCCCTCTCCAAACGCTTCTGGATTTGGTCAATCTTCTTTTGATCCGTATGATTTGTGAAGCAATGATGACAAATAATGATTGCCCCAATGGGTGGCGGAAACGACTCCCGGGCGCAGCAATCATGCAGCATGCCGATTGACCGCCGCAAGGCTCTATCTGAAATGTCCACCTGAATCGCCAAACAACAGGGGGTAAATACATCCAAATGTTAATGATTACCACTCCTACTCCAGGGAGAGTAGCAGTACATTTTGGTTACCCGATATCACGAATGGGTGGCGCCAGCAGGGGGAAACACACTCAAAGTACGCCGATCCCTTCAATGTGGCTCGGGACATATTCTGTATTATGCCCCAGGCTGTCGGAGTGGAGGCCAGTTGTTTTCTTATGCGAGATGTGATTTGGAGGAGATAGTCTGAAACCACTGGCGAGACAATGAGGGAAAAAGTCATAACTAGGCAGTATGCTTGGTATAATATCAGAATATTGGCGGGTAATTGTGCAGTATTGAATACTGCGGAAACTGAATCTGACTTGGAATTGAAGAATCACGCAGAGGAACGAAAATTGCACTGAACGGCCAGGGTCCATGACTTTTTGGAGATGTGGCAAGTCAGCCAAAACATATGTGCTATACAGAAGGAATGTGGCGCACAAAACAACCAAACGACAGCGGTTGGATACATTTCGGATACCAACGCGATCATCAAGGAATCCTGGTCCAACTTCTATCATGAAGTTGCGGCTCCATCTCAATTGTCAGAACGCTCACCTTTGCAACCACCTTTGTCTGCAAAGTGCCTCCCTGGGGGACGAACCCAAGTATAAAACGTCCGCCAAATCAGAGCAATTGACCATCATCCAGGAGCAAGTGTTGAGGCTGGCCCGCCCGAAAGCGTTTCCGACATCGAAAATTGGCTCAACTAGAATGGAGATTTGGATAATCCAAATGACAGTGAAGATGACTGTGAGGCAGACGATGAATCCGACATAGAGCCACACAGTGATATTAAAGCTTCAGAAAGCCCAGAGCACCGCATTGTGAGTGCTACACCCACTGTTCCTGGATTGATTTGGCCAACGCGGAATTCAAAGAAACAGGCTGAACAAGGGTTAGTGACTGTAGGTACAATAGAGACAGGGAGGAATAAGGAAAACAAGAAAAGGTAGGCCAGATTGGGTCAATATGTTTCCGCCAGATTCTATATGTTGCTTGGCTAAAAGGTTCACTTAGAGTTATATTACGGGAGAATACTGAGCAGTCGCATGAGGATATTTGTTGATAAACAAAACTATAGCGAGCGAAATGACGTATTCAAACAGCTGTATCAATTTTGGTAGAACGAGAGAGGCCCGTGCAAGAATCGTTCTGGGCTCACCTTTGCCAACTGGCTGTTTCCGAATCGGACAGAAGAGCAATGACAGAGTTGAACTAATTACTACTAGTATTATCGATGGCAGCAGAAAGTGACTACAGAACAATGTAACACAATGGTCAACGGAGTGTCAATGATTTTGTGTGTTGCGTTTTGGGTAATTAAACCGCCGATAGATTGCAAAAAGTCATAAACTAATTTCTGGCTGCCTTTCTACTACGCAAAACAGGATATGGTACCCTCTCTGCACCATCTTGAAAATGAGCTTCACCAGACCATCTACAATTATTCGTTGTGTATCTTCAGTAATCTAGGGGGCAACTCTTTGCAGAGACTGAGAAAGGAAGTATTGACCGCCTGTATAGAAAAAAGGGAAACTCCAATGCTCCCTGCCCCATCAACAGAATGAGCGTCAATAGAGTGTCAAAGATTGGTGGGGTTGCATCACGGCTAATCCCAGCATGAAGTGGTCGTTATCGTCTATATACGTCATTTAGCTTGGTTTTGTAGATCAAAAGGCTCAAGAACACTTGGTGGTAGCTATGAAAATGAAAAAACTTGTTACTGTGTGGGAGGATGCAGCAGCAATATCCCATACATATTGCCTATCAAGGCTACCATTTCCTTGTTTATAGATACTTTTGGTCTGGTGCCACTGATATTACCGAAGATGCAAGAGTACAAATCGTTGACACTCCATTGCAGCTCATTTTCAAGATAGTGTAGGGAGTGTGGAGCTTTCTCTATTGTTGAAAAAGGCAGCCAATACTATCTTTCGGACTACGTGCAACCAGTCACCATCCTGAGTACTCATGATATACGACCAACAATTGATGACGCTGTGCTGATGCTCATATTCAGGACGTGGTAGAGAGTGTGTCGCTGTTTGTTTTCATCATCATGGCGGCCAATACATCCCAAACACTTACCTATGTACCATTGTCAATTTTTTGGGTTTAACAGAAGCATATCTGAATGCGACTATAAATAGTGAAACCCGATAGGCAAAGCCGGGGATAAAAACCGACAGTGGTAGCCAAACTCAACAATACTTGCTGGTTGGTGGTTATGGGTCCAGGTTTAGCTCACAATGTGGTAGCGGGTTGGGAGTTTCGAAGACTCTCGAAACAAACTGACACGTTTTTACCTTCCAAAACCTGGACTGCTGGCAGATTACCCGGACCCGTTGCTTACCCTCCTCTTCACAACACATGATGAATGAATCATTGTAAGGTATATGCTAGAAATGTGGAGGCCATTCCGAGATTGGATTCTGTAAATGTCGGCCAGGTATACAGTCACATTTTATCACCATATGACAGTCTACAATGTCATGTACCATCAAATCGGTGGCGTTATCCAGGCTTTCACAGAACAGAAGACTAAATGGAAGGAAGACTTGTCTGTCGCGGTGAAATTAGGTGGACCAAACCTGTCCAAATATTACACTGACTTAACTTCAATGCCCGGTATGCTACACATTTCCGTACATAGCTTCAATTCGTTCCAGAAGTTGTGATTGTTTTGAATGTGGCATAGAGGAATTGTTATTAATACTGAAGCTGAGACATCCTATAGTACCCAATACCAACAGGCCTTTGTGAAGTATTTGGAGAATAAAGAGTGCGTCAAACGTAGATGTGTGCCAGTCAATAAACCAGAACACATACCGTGCAGCAATCTCGTCTTGTCCATAACGGCTTCATGGTCTTGTCAATCATAGTTTGATCTGTATGAGTTCTCCAGTAATGATGCAGCACATTTAACATCTAACAATAGGGCTGAGACAACACCCAGACAAAGTGATTACGCAGTACACTTATTGACTTCCGCCAGGCTCTATTTCAATCCTCTGTTTCAAGCACCAAAGAACTGGGGGCAAATTAATTCAAATCCCTATGATTTCAACTCCAACTCAATGGAGATTAGCAGTAGATTTTGGATACTGGATATAACAGACTGGTGTCAGCGGAAAGAGGAAATGAACTCAAAGTATGCAGATCGCTCCGATGTGGCACACAATATATTTTCTATCATAGCACATGGTGTCAGAGTGGAGGCCTGTTTCTCCCTTTGGCAAGATGTTCTTTGCTGGAGGCAGCCAAAAACCACAGACAAGACCAGTCGCGAAAATATAGTTGTAAGGCTGTGTATTTGAGGGAATATTGGGATTTTGGCAGGTGATCACTGTATATCAAACACAATGAACTCAGAAAATGACTCAGATATGATGAATGGTATGGCGAAATTGAATTTGCACAGAATCGCCAAAGTCCACGACCTTTTGGATATGAGGCATAGCAGCCAACCCTACGAGCTACACGGAAAAAATCTTGCACTCAAATCGAGCAGATGACAGCCGTCGGTGTAATGCGGGAGGAATTGACTGCAAGATACACTCAACTAGAAGTATCCTTTCCAAGTATCCCCTTATCATGTCTTGCTATCGGACTTGATACTGGAGGTATACAAGGACTAATATTAGATTCACTTTGAAGCTTCACACAGCCGCAGAAAGTAATCAGAGCACAACAAATGTAGAATCGCTTTCCAATCCCAATATAATGCTACAGCTTGTTCTCCGTTGTGAGAAGGTTGACCTCTATAGCTGCAGACAATCGAGAGGTCTTTATACCTCTTGCCTCACCGCTGTAACTGCTACTTCTAACTATGCTTTTCCCTAGATAGATTACTACCATCCCTTTGTGCCCCAAATCTCCTGCCACTGATAACCAGACAGGCTGAACTTCCTACGGGCAGATGGTATCAATCCAATCCCCCAGATCTGCCGTGCAAACAGTATCTTTCTAATAAACATCTGCAGACTGATTGGTATCCATCGAATTGTTGTCTTCGGCCAAGTGTTGGCAATGGTTCCAAACTCGAGGGTCGGTTCCGGGTACTGTTCCGACCCAGAATCGAACAGTTGCAACAGGTCCTACCACATGAAACTCCAGACTGTTGCAATTGGGCTGGTTTTACCTCTAAATACCCAGCATTTCAACACCACAAGATTGCCTCCAATTAAGTATCTGAGTTCTGATCGTATCATGAGACAATCCATATGTAGATTGTGCAGTTTGGTAGGCTCTATCACCTCCCGCAATCAGATTTGCGATCGGACACATATTCGTTGAGTCGCAATTGAAAACCCGCGCAATTCGCGTGAAATTGGGTGTTGTTTGACATCGATTCTATGTATATTGATCGGTTTACAATTCTGAACGCGGGAGGAGAAAGAGCGGATAAAACTGCACAATTTACATATTGACCATATCACGATATGATCCAAACTCAAATACTTATTTGAAGCCAAAGGTGTCGGAACCATATATTTGAAACTGGAGTCCAGTTCCAACCCGGCCAAACACCCAGCGTTCTATATCCGGTCTGGGTAACATGCCCGCCATGACACAGCAGGTCAGGGTTCTGACCAGGTCTGGACCCGAACTGAACCGAACCGCAGGCCACAAACCGGACCGCTAGCAGATTACCCGGACCCGTTGCTAATACTTCTTCCGCACCGTCACCCTCATTATACCATTCAACAGCCTTCTGTCATATTGTGTTCAAGTGTTCTTTTCCTACTAGCCATATCTAATGCCAATCGCAACATTTTTCATATAGAGCTGATCATGACTGGCATTATTTATTTTCTTCATCCATAGATAATATCGCAATGGGTATTTGCATTGTATTACTACACCACTACCGGTATGACAACACCCTAGGGTGGGTGGTGATGATATTTTCAAGAGACAAGTGCCTGGTGGTCATTGGTGTGGCCATAGTGCTGGCTTATAATTGATGGACTGTGTTCCTTTGCCACCAGACAACATCATCGAGTGACATCTTGTGACCCCGGATACTTGGCAATTCCAAAGGTGTACTAGTAGGATACATATCCGACACCGAAGAGATTGTCAATGCATTGTGGTCACTTCTTCAACATGATGGTGTGACAGCATTCTAAATTGGCAAAATGATTACCTATGCCACCAGCTTTGTCTGCGAAGGATCTCCCTGGAGGACAATCTCAAATATTAAATGTCTCCCAAATCGGGAAAATCAACAGTCAGCTAGTCAACAGTCGTGAGTATAGCACAGTAGACAACATTTCCAACACAGAACATTGGCAAAACTGAAATTGTGATTGAAATAATGCAAATGACCGCGAAGACAATAGCGCGGCAGACGATAAATCTCATATACAGCAAAACAATGGCATCTAGGATGTGGAATGCCCAGACCAGCTACATGTGAAAGCCGTGCCAAATGTTCCAGAATTGGTTCCGCCAACACGGATGTCACAGAGACAGGCTGAAAACATATTGGTGATGGTCAATGCCATAAAACAACAGCGAAATGTACTTTGGTCACTGGGTGCCGCTGGGAGTGTGTGAGAGTTGTCGGACCAGAATTCCACAGTGGTCAAATCCCAGAGTTTACTTGACTGATGCAGTGGCCGTCTTGTGCACCTGGGAGAAGCTCGGTGTGCCAACGACAAATCTGGGAGCACCAACCACGAGGCAGGAAGCACTTGGGATCACAGGCCACGAGCCTGTGCGAGCCGAGCCTAAGCCTAGAAGCGCCAAGCAGATGCGTAGAAGCTCGTTGAATCACTGTAGTGCCGCCAGAGAAAACTGTCTTGTTTGTGAACTCTGCTTGTGTGTCTGGAAATCATAGCTACCACTTATCGTTCAATGGTTGTTAAAACTTATGTATCCAGTTTCTATTCTCTTCTATGTATCCATGTACCTATATAGCTACCCATCGACACATGGTATATCTGCACTGTCAGTAGGCGGTGTTTGGGAGCAATTCGAGGTGCGCCTGAACATAATGATCGCCGGGACTGATAGATACACTTTGAGGCTGCGATCAAGCGAACTCAGAGAAGCTTTTGGAGGCTGAGATCAAGCCAGTTTGGAGATGCAATTGGAGGCCGAGATCGTGCGAGTTTGAAGATCCACTTGCAGGCCGAGATGTTGTTAACTAGGTGAGGCAGTTGGAGGCCATAATCGAGCGAGTTTGGATATGAAATTGATGATCAAGATTGAGAGTATTTAGTGATGCATTGGGAGGCTGTGATAGAGCAAGTTAGGAACTGGACTGGGAAGCCAACATCGAGTGAACTCAGAGATTCACTAGGACGCCGTGTTCAAATGAGTTTGGTGATGCACTTGCAGGCTATGATCGAGCGAGATTGGAGGAGTACATGGAGGTGGTGGTGCTGGAGGCAGTCGATGGGAGGTGCTCTGGGTGCCGAGATTCAATTCATCAGTTACTTGACTTGAAACGGTGTGAATGTGACAAGGTGACTTCACCTTGGAATCTCTTATGGACATATGGCTGATGGCGGTCAATCTGTAGAGAGGTAAACACCTGATGCTGATGTAACATTCAGGGGTCAACTTGAAACCGCAAAAATGAAAGGACAATAATCTCATTGTGATTGCTATACTCAGTGTATGCTACACTTCATGGATGCTGCACATGGTGATTTCTGCACTCGGAGCTGAAACATGATCATGGCATCGACAGATCGAGAGGGATAAATTATCTTTCTGTTCATTGAATGATGGTAGAGTTGGGGACACAGAAACGAGAGATGGGGTATGAAGATGCGAACCACATAGAGGATACAAGTGGATATGAGAAATCAGGGATATGACTTGCCAGATTGGGATGAGATGACCTGAGATGAGTGTTATTCCTCGCCAGATCGGGCTGGGTACCTGCCGTATTGGGGATGGTGAAATGACTCGCACACAAAATTCTCTGAAGTCCCAGTGTCTCATGATGATTTCCCCCATCTCTTCTACTCTCTCTCTTTCTTTTGCTCAACTCCACCATCACCTAAGAACACAAAGTTAAGTCATCCCTCTCTATCTCTCCATGCCATGATCATGAGTTACCACCAAGTACAGCATACACCAAGTACAGCATTATCCCATGATCCGCAGTATCCCGCTCACAGCCAGTTTCTCATCTCTCGCCGGATGTTGCTGTACTCAACCCTCTGTAATCCCACTAATTTCAAGTTGACAAAGGAATACAATCTCTGCTGCCGCCACCGCACCACCAGTCACACTCAATCATAGCCTCCGGGTAAATCTCCGAACAGGGTCAATCACTGCCTCGCAGTTCATTTATGAACTCGCACAAACGGGGCTTCCAAGTACCTCGTTACGGAGCGATTGGGAATATGCATTTGGGAGACCCCGGGGTTGATAGACATCATCTCATTTTCATCTCATCTTATTATACAACGTAAATACACTCTATATTTCCCAACTTTTGACGTCACTTGCTCTTTGCGAGATTTCAAGGATACACACAATTGGGTGGTTCCTTACAGCCGGGTAGAATCAAATATTCTCAAATTCTTCCAACCCTCCTCGAGATAGAACCGCTGTTGCTCACCAATTCTGTCTTAATGCCGCGAGAGGTGTAGCGAAATTTTCATGGTGCGCTCTTTGCCTTCTATCTCCGTCATTTTACTACAATGGATGTCAAGTGGAACATCTCTAGATACTCTCAAAGGGCGGCTCCTGGTGCTGCTCTGATTATGCTCGACTACCATCTATGGCAGGATTGACCATATCTATATTTATAGAGATATTCAAATAATGCATGCCATAATATGAGGTAGCAAATCATGTCACTGTAACAGAGACAAATATGACAGACAAAATGCTTTGTGCTTGTGCAACCCTAAGAACCGCTGGGGTAGGAGAGCGGCTCTAGAACTTGCGCAGGGCTGCACTGAGGTCTCAGCTGCTCGCGAAGTCTCCCATATACCTGCGCAGATGTCTCTGCTGCCCCAGATGATCAATTTGCTGTCCATCAACTGTCGTATCATTCTGAATGCACCTCCTTAACTTCAGGAGCAGTTACAACCAACAGAGAATTTACTTGCAGAGTCTGAGCGCACTTTGCTTAGCTCAAAAAGGGCCTGGAAGCATCTGGAAGTCCCTGAAAGCACTGGTGAGGTCTACTGGAGTGCCTGGGAGGTTTGCGTGTGGCTTTCAGACCAATATACATTTTGTAGATCAACGAGGAGGAATGAAGAAGAGAAAATCACATAGGACAGAATGTGTCAATAGTTCACCAGCTTCTTTTTGTAGTTGGACTGAGAGTTTCAGTTGGGATATATTATGGCTGAATGGTGAGCAGCAGCACCGTACCCGTCAACCCGCAGGTATTGAAGGGTCTGGCTAGACTCATTTTTTCGAATCTCCAGTTCTGTGTTTCATGTGTCACATTTCAGGTCGCTTTTAGATATGCTACAGTTAATCTTAAAATATCGACATTGGTACATCATGGTTTGTTTTCGATATATTAGCTTCCTTCAGAATTGAAATGAACAGAGATACGCGCCATACCTCACAGTGAAAATGAGTGTGAACAAAGTATCAACGATTGGTGGTTTTGTATCTTTGTTTATCTGGAGGGCCACAGATTACACATAGTCATAAACAAATTATTGGCAACCTTTATAGCAAAAAGTGAAAGTGAAACGCACCCTACCCCATCTTCAAAATGAGCGTCAACATAATGTTAATGTTTTTGGTCTTACAACTTCAGTAATATGAATGGTGGTTAATTACAAGCTTTGTAACACCGGGAGATCCACCCTAAGTTCTAATCAATAAAAGCCCCTAATAACTTCCGGACTAATAAAGAGAAGAATGATTAAAGCTTCACTCAGGATGCATATAAGGATTACCACCTAAGGAAACAAGGTAACTTTTGCGTTCTCTGCTCTCAAAAGATAGTATCCACTAAAGAGTATCGTCCTATGCTATCAATATACTAGTAGTGTTAGCAACGGGTCCAAATTCCCGGTTCGGTTCCGGGTCCGGTTCTAACCCGGAACCGGACCGTTGCAACGGGTTTTACCACACGAAAACCCGGACCGTTGTGATTGGGCCGGTTTTACCACCAAAAACCCGGCATTTCAACCTCACAACTTTCGCTCCAATTAAGTATCTGAGTTCTGATTGTATCGTGACATGATCAATGCATAGATTCTGAATAATTAGGCGCTCTTTCACCTCCCGGTTTCAGGATTGCGATGTGACCAATATTCGTTGTGTCGCTGTTGAAAACCCGCGAATTGGCAGCAACTTTGGCGTTAAATCACAGCTACTCAACGAATATTGGTCGCATTGCAATTCTGAATGCGGGAGGTGAAAGAGCTGCTAAAACTGCACAATCTACATACTGATCATGTCATGATTCGATCCGAACCCAAATACTTAATTGGAGCCAAAGATCTGCCAAAGTGGTAAGAACCATCATATGGAACCGCGGTCCGGTTTCAACCCGGCCAAAAAAACGCGGGGTAATGTCCGGTCCGGGTAACAACACCGCCAAGACTGAGCGGGGCGGGTTTTTGGCCGGTTCTGGAACCGAACCGAACCGAACCGCTGGCCAAAACCCGGACCCGTTGCTAACACTATATTCTAGAGTACATGATTCAAGAGTATCCTACTCAAGAGATCCTCTAAACTAACACACTATCGTGTCAGTCCTCAGACTCCCTTCGGACTCAAGAGTATTCGCCCAGCAACCGGCACCTATAACCAAGGAAGGCCTGTCCTGAAGTACAATGACCTCAAGTATCGACTTGTCTTACAAGAAACAGCAAAGTAGTTTTGCCCCAGCAGAAGGAGTTGTGCCGACCCAAGAGTATCTGAGATAGGGTATCCTTTAAACCAACACATCATCGGGCTGGTTCCTCAGACTTTCTTTAAACTCTGAAGTATCGTCTTGCTCTCTTCCCAATCAACGACTTGCATTGACGAAGGTACTAAGAACAACCAAGTATAAAGAGTGATGGGGTTCATCTGTGATATAGAACTGAAGATGAATGTACAACTCCGGACTTCAAGAGAGATGTATCCTTGTTGACTACGATATAGAACTCATGGATAATACATGGGAATAAAGTTAAGATTCAACCTCCAGGTCGAGAAGGTCAATAGGTATCTGTCGATAAATCTGAATGTAGATTGTATTCGACAGAATGTTATGGATGTCCTTCCTCCATGTCGGTATCGCTGATATATATCAGACAATCCACACCCTTACCAATCCTAAAACTGCCAAAGCATGTTTTGGAGTTCTCATATGTAACTGCCCTTTGTCATCATTGCCTTCTACCATTGATGGTCCAGTTCAAACTCTCAGGAGTATTAACAAGGTCATCAAGGTATTGAGCTCATACAGTGACACTATTGGTATTGGCAATACTTCATATGAATACGAGCTTATCTGAAGCAAATTATCTACAAATAGGTTCCTGTCACCAACAGCCTGTGAGAGTGCCCTCTCATATACCAACTGGGTATGTAACGGTTTAATGATTGTGGCAAACGACAGAACTCTTAATTCGACTGCTCTTTATTGGAGCCAAATTTACAGTATTCTGCAACTGAATAGTTTTGCCATATATTGAATGGAGAGTATCCCGCGCCACCCAGAACACATGAATCATAAATCCCATTCGCCCCAGACCAAGAAGGTGTGGTTCAAATAATGGTTGATTCGTACAAGTCCATTCGGCCAACTGGCTCCTGTATATCAATCATTGGATATCGACTTATCTCATATGTGACTCTGCATTTCTCGTGATGTTATAATGGTTTGATGTTGATGAACTCTCATCTCCCGAGGAATAATCCATTGGAGTAGAAGAGAATGGTCATTTGTTTGGCCACTAGCAATAAGGTTTCTTGCCAATAAGGAATTGCCATTGACCATAGAGATCCTACGACCAATACCGATCTAAAGTTAATGAACAACTTATTTGCACTTGGCTCGATTGCTGTTGTGAGTCAATTGATACGAAGGGAAGGTAATGAAGATATTACCAATAGATGAAGAGATCAGAAAGGTTGATGCAATTAGGAAATCCGAGTGACAATTCATGGGTTCAGATTGAGTATCCATCTTTGGATCATTGAGTAATCCTGTATGATCCTGGAAGTATACCTGTAACACCAAAGGCATAACAAGCTTCCATAAACAAGGACATGGCAGCCTTTATAGGCAGATATGTATGGGATATTCCTGCTATATTCTCCAGGACAGTAACAACTGATTTCATTTGCAGAGCTACTGCTATGTTTTGTCAAGTCTTTTAGTGTATAAAAATAGTCAAAAAAATGTATATAGACTTTCACAACCACATTGTGCTGTGAATAACCATGATGGAAGGCGAATAATCGTTGACGATGCATTGATGCTTATTTTCACGTTGGGGCATGGAGCTTTTCACTGTCTGTTTTTCCTATAAAGATGGCCAATACATCATTTATGACTGTCTGCAACCAGTGGCCACCACGAGTACCCAAGATGCATGACCAATAATCGTTGACACTCCATTGATGCTTATTTTCAAGATGGGGCAGGGAGGGTAGTGCTATTTCCTTGGTTAGTAAAGGTGGCCAACAATTCCTGTATTATTGTCTGCAACCTGTCGCCCTCCATATTACTCAAGATATAAGACAGACAATTGTTGACACTCAATTGACGCTTATTTTCAAGATGTGGAAGGGAAGATATCGCAATCTGTATTACATATACAGGTGGCCAATGTTTCCTTTATGACTGTCTGTAATCTATTGGTGGTCTGATTACTTACGATGCATAACCAAAACTCTTTGATGCTCCATTGATGCTCAATTTCAAGATGAGGTAGGGAGAGTGTAGCTATAATTTTTGCAAATAAAGGTGGCCAATGCTTAGATTATGTATAACCACAACCAGATGAATTGTATAATCACCACACTTACATGACGTAAAATTGTTGAATATCCGTTGATGCTCATTTTGCCATTGGTGTATCCACACTATACAATGATTTGATTTGGCATAGTCTATTATTCACATAGTTTCGGCAGTCTTTCAAGTGCTTTTATTTACTTTCTCCTTGATCACTACATTGTTCTTTAACAATACATACAAATACATCCTGTAAAATATACTTTACAGTGTCTGCTAATTGTGGAGTATAATAATCTCCAAAATCCCTAGCCTTTCGATCAATGCTTAGCATCACTTCCAGATTGGCTCAAGAGGCTGCTGATGTCTTCAAAATGAATGTTAGCTGCATGACCATACAGCAGATAGTGTGCTAACCAATGCATATTTCTTCCACAGTCAGCATATCTGGTTTAAAATCTGTATCGTGCTGGTAATCCTGGGCAAATGCATCAAGAGTACAACATTGAGCAGAGGGACAAGAATTATCATAATACACATATCCCGGCAGCAAAATGATGATATCAGAATGTTGAGCTCCGGAATTGTTACTGGTTGGGGCTGGTGGCATTCCAGGCTGAGGTTACGTCAGATCTTGAGTCGGCTGTCTGGGTTGGTCGGGTGAAAGTTGACCCATTCCTTTGCATCTGCAGCATGTCAGCAGATTCTTTGCCATACCATGTTGGCAATGAAGGCATCTGGCCTGATGGTTCTGATCAAGCATATCCAGGTGTCTTTATATCGCATCCTTAACCTATTTATGGCAAGGAAACTCACCAACCTGCTTGTTTTCTTCTCGGAACTCGGCGAGATGTTTCTTGATCAGATAATTCTTTTCCCCTCTCGTGGCACACGAATACACTCCTTTGGCAATTATGCCCATATTCAAGCCAAGGCGCATGTCAGTTTCTTCCAGCTGTACCCTACCTCCTTTCCATCCCATAGTAGCAGACATGTTGAAAACCAACAAGATATTAGTTGCTGCTTCTAACAATAAGATTTGCCTATTACATGAATCATATATGCTTTTATAACACCATTTAAGGTGATTATAGCCTGTTTTGTCCACTCAACGGAAAGCATAGCTGGTAATTCACCAGCGCAAATCCACGAGCTGACAACATTATAATGTTCGATTTCACGGAGTGTGAGGACAAATGACTTTGACGACTATTTAGGTTTCACAATAGTGGCTGCGATCACTTGGTTACGTTGCTCTCTACATACACCTGCAGTATGTTATGTGGTTATTTGACAGCCATTTACCTTGATATGGATATTGTCATATCCAACTGGATGTGGCTTCTGCATTATGATGCTTCTGGTCTTACGGATGATATTTCAATGTGTATTCTGGCTCATATTGTTGCTGGCTGGACTGGTGGCATCACGGTTTACTCATTAATGTCTGCATTCTTGGTGTGTGCCAATGTGTGATTCCTTTGATGTAGTGCCCATCAATCAGGTTGATTTGGAATCAGCTCTCATCTTGGGGTGGTGGTTGTGTATCCATGATTTGCCGGTGTGGCATAGAAGAGGAAGACGATAATGAAATACAGTGGGAAGTCCTGAAGCCAATATAGGTAGCTTCATGTCAGAATGGAATAAATAGCTGCCAAGATGTTCATTATACTCAAGATGATGTCTACTGTGTATGGCTGCAAGTTGCTGGGGTTTCCTATCACCCTGTAAGTTGCAATAAGTTGGTCAGATGTTGATTCTTTGTTTGCAGGGATAATTGGCATTTTACAACAGGTGAAATTGCATGATTGTCAGATACAAATAGGATGTAGTTCGAGGGACAGGATGTCTGCTGATGTTTGTCTGAAATAATCCGCAGGATATTACCTGAAACTGATGCTACCAATCAAGTCATGTTATACAGTTAGCCTAACTATTCCCATTGTATAGACTGTCAAAAGGTCAATTTTGCATTGTTCAAGATGATTAAAAGTATCACCCTTGACATAAAAAATGCAGCTTGCCTCCATATTGTCCATATCTTGCGACATCCAACATCTTGTCCAACAACAAAGTCAACGCAAACTGCCATGGTCACTGTTCTGAAACAGAACGTTTTGCCACTTCCGCAAGGCAAATTTACAAAGCAGATCACATAAACGATCTCATCAAAATAATAAAGGCAACGGTTGCTTGAAAGCAGAAAAAGTCTGAACCCTTATGGTGTTATGCAGTATGTGATTCGATAAGAAGCTTGTGGCCGAGAAAAGATGAGAAATTCTGATCACAAACAATGAAGAGAAAGCAAAATGGTTTGTGGATATTGTTAGCAATGGTGCTGGACCGTCAATTCGGGTCCGGGTCCAGGTCCAACCAGAACCATTACCAAATTGATGGTTTTGGATGTCAATCAACCTGAACCGTCAACACGGCAACAGTTCGATGGTAAACTCCAAACCCGTCCGAATTGTGCGGGTTGTCAGCTGGTCGCACTGCCGGTCCATCTAGAGATTCATATCAGGCTCTTGTTTTTGCAGTTTGTTTATAGTATCTTATCAAAATCGTGTTTTCAACAACCAACAATATGTTTTTGAATGTTTTGCTGTTTGCAATATCAATTAATTTGGAATCTATCTTTTTCCTTTGATATATTGTATTGTTCACGATCAAGCTAGTCACTAATCCTGTTATTTGTGTGAACATCCAAGCAATGCCTTGAGTACCCAATACACAGGACTTAAAACCATTGATGCTACATTGATGCTTATTTTGAGGATACAGCAGCAAGCATGTCACTGCTGTTTTTGCACTTAAAGGCAGTAAATATCTTATGAATCGATGTCTCCAACCAATTGGTACATAAATTATCCAAGATGCAAAGCTAAAAATCGTTGATGCTCCGTTGACACTCATTCTCAGATTGGAGGAGTATTTGGTGGCGGTTTTTCTGGAGGGGGTAGTTACGGAGGGAAGCGTGATGGGAGCTGAGACACTATTGATTCCTCCACTCGTAATTGTAGGAATGTAGAGAATTGAGTACAATATGGCCTGCTGAAGAGAGGAGAGACTGACTGGGAGCGGGACACAGTTGATCTTGGGATGCTGCAGTGTGTTATGTATGCAGTACTCAGTGTATGCAGTACTCAGTGTATGCTGTACTCGGTGAGTTCTGTACTTGGTGTATGCTATACTCGGTGTATGCTGTACTTGGTGTATGTTGTACTTGGTGTATGCTGTACTTGGTGTATGCTGTACTTGGTGTATGCTGTACTTGGTGTATGCTGTACTTGGTGTATACTGTACTTGGTGTATGTTGTAGTCAGTGCATGCTATACTCGGTGTTACCTCTTGAGCATGGGATGCAGAGCTAGAGAGCAATGACTGAACATCTTGTTCTGGGGTGATGGTCAAGTTGAGGACGGCAAAGAGAGAGATGAGAGGGTATAGGAGAAATCATCATGAGAAACTGTGACTTAGGTGAATTTGGTGTGCGAGTCGAGTTACCATCCCCCATATGAGAGGTACAGATCCCGATCTGGTGTGAAACAACACTGATACGAGGTCTTCCCAACTCAATCAAGCAATTCGTACCCCAAATCTCTCATATCTGCTCGTATCCTCCTCATCATTCTCAGCATCATCCACTATATCTCACTTACTCATGCACAACTGTACCACCATCGCAGAACCCAACGTTAAGTGATCCCTCTCCATCTCTCGATGTCATGATTATCAGTTGACACTGAGTACAGCATAAAGTGTGTACAGCATACACCGTGTGCAGCATCCACCCATGATTGTTTGTTGTCCCTTCATTCTCATGGCAACAGGTTGATCCTTGAACGTAGCTTCAACTTCTGGCATGCCTCTCTCCATGATCGATCGCAATAAGCCAGCTCTCCATCAGAGCTCAAAAGTAAAGTCACCTTGTTAGATTCCCATCGTTGCAAGTTAACTAACTGATAAATTGAATCTCAGCACCTGGTCAACCGTTCATGGAGTGCCTCCAAGCATTCGTCCAAACTCGCATGATGACTGCCTCTACAATCACTCGATCATGGCCTCCAAGTGCATTTTTACCCTTCATAGAATACAGCCTCCAAGTGCATATCTAAACTCACACTATTACACCCTGCAAGTTTGCACAATCATGGCCTCCAAGTACATCTCCAACCTCAATCGAGCACAGCGTCCAAGTTCGCCCAATCATGACCTCGAAGTGCAAATACTAACTTGCTCGATCATGATTTTGGAGTGCACCTTGAAGTTCATTCAATTACATCCTCCAAGTGTATCCGCAAACTCGCTCAATCTCAGCCTCCAAGTGAATCTCAAAGCTCACACAAGAAGGTCCTCTAAGTTTGCATGATCATGGCCTGCAGGTGCATCTCCAAACTTGCTGCATCATGGCCTCCATGTTGGCACAATCATGGCCTGCAAGTGCACCTTGCAACTCGATTGATCACAATCATTGAGTGCATCTCTCCATTCACTCAATCACATCCTCCGAGTAAATCTCAAAAGAGGCTTCCTCATAGCGTCAGAGTGTATCTCTGAGTTCACGCAATCATCCTTTTCAGACACAGCTCGAATTGCTCAGTACCACCTCTTGCAGCCAGTCGAGATATACTGTGTGTAGATGGGTAGCTATATAGATATATTGATATATAGAAGAGAATACAAACTGAATACACAAGTTTTAAAATTGTTGAATGATCGGTAGTAGATATGATTCTAAGCTCACATGCCGCGTTCTCAATGAAGATCACGTTTTTCCCAGACTGCTCAACTGTGATTCGAGTTACTCTCAGACTTGTTGCTGGCACTCCCAGGTTTGTTGCCGGCAATCCCAGGTACTCTGAGACTTGTCCTCGGTGCTCCATGACTTGTTGCCGGTGCTCCCATGTGCTTCCAGGTGCACCCAAAGTTCTCTCCAGTGCTCCAAGGTGTTCCCAATCCAATCACCATGACTCCCATGGTACTCCAGTAGCAGTCATCAGAGATCCCAGTTACTTTGAAGGCCGGCCAGAATGCTGTCCTAGAGTGTGATACTCTCCTGAAATTGACGCATTGAAGTTTACATTCCACATCCTCGCAGACACGCCTACATCTTTCCTATTACTAATATACATTTTGCTGATGTGTCGGTTCTGCACATATCCTTGATCCTTTTGGGAAGTTGCAATTGTGTTGGAAGGGGGTCAAGAGAATGGATATTAATCCCAAGGACAACATATCCTTTATTACCCATTAAGAAGAGACCTTTCTGAAAAATATTGACAATGAGTACTGTGCAAAATATAAATGGGTGGAGGTCAATAAACTCGACCCCGTGCTGGGGAACAGTTTTGTCTACACAGAAACAATTTCAGAAACCAGGCGATATTCGATCAATTCCTCAGGTTTGTCAAGTCATGGTGAAGAATACTTATGTCTAAGCAGTGTCGATGAAGCAACACCTGGACGAAGAGATCACGCAGTATGTATATTTCAAGTGGTCAACCTCCATTTCAATTCACCACCTCAAGCACCCAATAATTGGTGGCAAATTAATCCAAATCTCAATGATTACAACTCTGATGCAATAGTGTTTGGCAGTACACTATGGAAACCAAACATCACCCACTGGGGGTATCAAGAAGAGGTAACACTCCCAAAGTCCACCAATCTCATCAATGTTGGAAGCGACATATTGTCTATCATACCGCATCATGTGGGAGTGGAAGCCAGCTTCTCCCATGGGGGAGATGTTAGCAGCTGGAAGCAGTCAAAAACCACAGGTAAGACCCATTGTGAAAAATTCGATGTAAGACAGTTTGCTTAAGCCCATAACGGAATTAAGCCAGGAGATTACACAGTGGAGAACATCACAAACAATGAAACCAACTCTGCAATGATGTGAGCGGTGGAGGAATCATGATTGCAAAGAATGGCTAATGTCCAGGACTTTTTGGATATACAGCACTGCCACCATAACCAATATGCCATAAAGAAGGAATCTTGGGCTGAAAACAAACAAATAACAGCTGTTGGATACGTTTCGGGCATGGAAGAGATGCTCAAAGCATCCTGTGCACTCTTTCAACATGATGGTGTGGCTGAAATTAAATTGTCAGAAAGATCACCTTTGCGCCCAGCTGTATCTGTAAAGGACCTCCCTGCAGGACGAACAGAAATATCCAACATCTTCCGCATCAATAGTAACGGCCGTCATCGAGTTGGAAATGATAAGAACACCGCACCCGATCTCATCACTGACTGTGAACATTGGCTTAAGTGGAATAGCGACTTGGATAATCCTAATGACAGGGATGACGATTGAGCAGTAGATGTCGATTCTGACAGAGAGCAAGACAATGGTCACAAGAAACTGGAATGCCCAGAGCTGCAGGATGTGAGAACTGCACCAAATGTTCCTGGATAGATTCAACCTATGTGGAAGTCAAAGAAACTTGCTGAATAGGTGTTGGTGATGGTCAATGCAATGGAAATGAAGAGGAATCAGGGGATCAAGAAACTGTAGGGCAGAGTGCATCAATGTTTCACCTGATTCTGGATGTAGCTTGAGGAAGAGTATCAGTTAGAGATATATTGCAGGCAAATGGTAAGCAGTCAATGTTAAATATCGGTTGATAAACAAATGGATAGAGGGCGCACTGTATCATTTGGCAAGATAGATCAACTTTTATAGTATGAGAGTGAACAGCGAAAATTATTACTGTGCTGGACTTTGCCACAGAGCCGAGTCTCAATCTGTCAGAATGACAACAAATAACATAAAATTACTGTGAAAATAATTATTGATAGCAGATGATGTACATCAGCAAAATGTAAAATGGTTCGGTAGTCATAACTCAACGACTCAGCTATTCTGAACAGGCACACCGATGCTTCCAGAAGCTCCCAGAAGCTCCCGAACAGGCTGAATGCAAAACGATGTGCTTTTCAGGTGCTCTGGGAAGTACTTTCAGGTGCTTCACAACGCTCCTGAAGTTGCAGAACAGAGTACAAGAATATTCTAAAGAGTATGAAGTCGTCTTCAAAATGCTATAAAATCATGCCTTTGGGTTGTTAAAATTTCGGAGCTGCTGGGACTACGACACTTGTCGCCAAGAGTATTCCGGTGCACCTGGAGCCAGACTCTCCGGGAGTGATAATATTCAATGTCTATATGGAATAGTACAATTCGATAAACTATCTCACAGCTACATACCTGAATCAGGCATTATAATCTAATTAATATACAGTCCAGTAGGTATCTAAATCAATATGATTATTTACAAGCCACACGCTATTGATGCCGCCAGATGCAGCATTCTCCCGCAACAAATCTGCCGGTCCAACTATTGCTCCAACGGGTACAATATGCATCTTATTCGTCTGTTTGACAACCCAGATGAACCCGTCCACACAATCAACCCAAACATGAAGATCTTTGAACTTTGTTGGAATCACCACCGCGTATTCTTGAGGTTGAGGACGTAATACCCATTGTTGAGTCTGTTTGCAACTCTTAGAAAAGGTCGATATTGATTTGCCAGCTGGTAGGTGCTCCTGAAATTGCAGGATATGATTCAGGGGAGTCCAGCTGAAGTATAATACAGGAAAAGAAGGAATTTGTCCTTGGAAGGTGTTATCGAGGTCATTCTGTTCACTTTGCATATACTGGACCCAGATGCTATGAGCTTCAGGCATGATCCCTTGGTTGGCATTGGTATATTCTACTTTGCAATCAAGTCCCAGACGCTCAACAGAAGTAGCGTTGTGAAATGGTTGACGGTAGTACAACAGCCCATTTTGGAGTTTAATGAATATACAGTCAAAGAGTACATTCTGATCATATCTGAGCACGAGTCCACAAACTTTGTGTCCCCTGTCCTCTCCAATTGGAGTGTGGAATAGTTGTCCAAAGTTGGGAATTCCGAAATCTTCTGATGCAATTCTGAGTGAGGTTAATTTGATACTTCTGCACACTCCGCGGACATGTGTTTCTGTCAAATGATATCCCTGCTGTGATACGGGGCGGATAATGGGCTCGTCCTGAATTGTTTGGACACGTAACAGATGGGCTCTGGGTGTACTTCGCCGTTTATCGGTAGCGGATAGTAGGGCGAAAACTTTTGCACTATCAATATCGTACCCGCCTTCAAGTGCAAGATATGACGGTGTAACCTCCATATAGTCAAGACCGGTACACCGGTCATTGTGCTTGACCATCTGTCGAATGTAATTGATTTTGTTGCTAGATCGATATGCCTCTTTCATGTTGGGGATATGTAGCCATTCAGAAATATCAGTGGTGAAATGGTCACCGGAACCCATTCGCCAAATTGACTCTGAGATATGGCTCACAAGAAACATTGTTGGTTATCCAAAATGTATTACACGCTGTTTAATGGTTTTCCGGAGCGCCTGAATGCCGATTGTCTCCCACCAAGCTCCAAACTCGATCAAGCGGATGGAGAATTCCTTCTTGAACCGCTTCTGTTCATTCGAGGTGATGCCATAAATTTCTCTCTCCAGCTGGATAGTGATGCGCTCCGAATCAGCCAAGCTCCAGGTCGAGGCTTCTGTCCCAGCATCGGATAGGCGGTTCTGAAATTGCAGTCGCTTGTCGGCGGTCAAGTTTGGCGCCCCGTAAGCCTCGTCTTCGGCGGCAGTTTTCATTAGTGCAAGTTGTTTGGCGAATTTGCTTCTGGGACCGGTTGCCTTGGCCCCGACTTCCTGCAATAGTTGTCGCTCATGATTTTGGAATAATTTATCGAAAAGCTTGCGTTTAGCAGGTGTCGCTTGATGGATTTCGTGCTCCAATCGCTCAGTTGCCTTCCGACGATCAGCATCAGACCACGTGGTTGCGGCTTGCCAGGCTCTATTCAGGCGCACTTGAAATTGGCTACGTTTGGTTGAGGAAACCTTTTCAGCCCCATACACAAGGGCCTCCATTGCAGCACGAATCTTATGAATCTTTTGTTCGCGTAACTGATGGGATTCCGTTGCCAACAGGTCATCTACTTTGGCCTTCGCAGACTTTGACATTTTCTGGTCTCGAAAAATTCCTTTCTTCTGGTAAAATCACTTGAGTGCATCGTCTAGTGCTGTGAGGGATAGATCCGAGTGATTTTGTTGGCTGACAAGTAGAGAGAATTGACATAACCCCCGCACTGCTCCCATTACCATTTCATCGGAGGCTGTTTCTGCCGCAGTTTTCCCGTCATCCTTGGAGCAGACAAGAATTGGAGCGCAATTCACTGCCAGTGTTCTGATCATTCCTCGGATCTCTTTGCCTTGCCAGGTGCCACTTTTCAATGAATCGAATGGTTTTGAGAAATCCTATAGGCCGGGATATCGTGGCACTGATGTTAATCGATGGTCAAATTGATCCTTGAGATTTCTAGCTTTCAGGTATTTGAGCAGCCAGTGCAATAAGTCTTTAACTAACCCCAGGAGCAGCTGATGCAATTCATCAGGCTGCCAAAGGCGATAGACATTGCAGAGAGGGTATTGCCAGAACTGGTTGCGGATTGGGCGGACACCTAGAGTGTGCAGAGCATCAATATGATTGTCCACCACCAGCTCCGAGTAAATATGCTGGTCTCTTGAGTTATCGATTGGTTGAAAAGATGAATGCCCCATCGGCGCCGCTTTAGGAATTTCACACATTGGGCATGAGCCATATGAGACTTGAGTAATCATGACTTGTTCCGGATAATCCCCGACCCAGGCAGCCAACAGCGGGTAACATTGTCACCGGAATCCATCTGCACAATCCCATTTCAAGCCGGGGCCAATGACGTCAAGATGCCTAAGTTGAGACAGCACAGTTCCAACCGCGGACTGCCATACTTCGTCAATGTTTTTGGCACCTTTCGGGAGACATGGGATCAGTCCGACGGGAATCCAGGCACGCTTTTTTGGTGTCCGGCGGATATCTTTCCGAATATTACCAATCGTGAGATACAGCGGCCAGGCATGCGGGTTGCCCGAACAATCGGTCAAGTCAGTCTTGTCGGATGCACATCGGACTGGCACAATCGTCGCGCCGGCAGGAAGTTGATCCTGTGTATCTCACCACCAATCGCCCTTGTTCATCTCGGTGTAGATTGGACTACCCTCAGAGTCAGTAAGGCACACCGGTTCAAAATCGAGGTGTGCCTGAAATGGGAGATGTGCTAGGAGGAACTGAATACATTTGAAAATATCCCTGTAGTATAATGTGTCAAAGATATGTGAGTCATCTTCAATCCAACTCTCATCACCGAGCCCGAAATCGAGTTCAGAGAGGAGCTTTCACAGGGCATCTGCTGATTGGAATGATTCGATTTTGTAGCTGTCCAGTCCACGCCTCAGATGTTGATCTATCCATGTTTTCGTTTGCTGGCTGAACGATTGAGCCTGGTGAAAGTCGTGTGCGGACCGAAATGGATGCCATGGATTCCATTGCTCTGAGTACTTTCGATGCTTGTTGTACAATCCAGTTGCTTTGCCATATGCTTTACCCCCCACATTTTCCACTCCAACTACCTGCCTATGAGTCTTTGTCTTTGTTGGATCAGGGGTACAGGTGAAATCAGGCTGCTGAGGGTCTATAGGGTCTTGGTTGAGAGTATCTTCAGGTGGAGGTGCACCCGGTACGTTGTCTATGAGTAGATTGTTAATTGGCAGCTTGTCGATGGCCATTCAGGTGCACCTACTGTAGTCGGACCATGATGGCTCAGGGTGAGGAAAGCCGGCAGGTGGTAGAATCCCATTGCGAAATAGCCCTTCATTCATCGATATTGGGTGATATTGTTCATAGTGAGCTTCATGTCGGTTCTCGTTGCATAATTTCGGTTTGCAGATAAAGCATTTGATATGATTCCGGCAAGTGTTGACCATCTTTGAGCAATGCTCAGTGTTCTGAAGAATCTCGGTGATGCTTTAGGGGGTATAGTTTGTTGCTGGATTTGAGCCTCCAGGATATTCAGGTTAGCATATCACTTTGAAAGCCGCATCACACCCCACCAAATGTAGAGGAGGGGTAAAATAAAGTCACCTCACGATCAGGTTTCTTCACAAACTAGGATAATATCTTTCAAATCCCGCACAATAATGCTGCACATTATCTACTGAAAATCGTCAGCAGAGAACGTTTCTTTTGTCATCAGTGCGATCAACTTTCAATACTGTCCATCAGGTGCTACTACTACGATTGGCCTTATCATATACTACGTCATTGCGGCATTGTGCAGATTATGTCTACGCTCGAGCCTCAAGCAGCGGATAACATCAGCTTGACACACTGACTAGGGAAATGTCCTAGCTGGCTGTATGCCCGCTCAATGATCATCGAGAGCTTGATAGGCTGGTAGGATGTTTTCGTCAGTAACGATCCTGGACTGGTAAGTGGGATCCTGAGGAGACAGCACAGTTCGCACAAGGGGCTCAACAGGAAGCAATCACTGTTGCTGCTCGACTAACAAGGCCTCATATTGAATGAAGTAGTTGGTCGTACACACACATTTTGAGTGTAAAATGCCTAGTTGTGCTAACCTTCCAACCTGGTATAGTTCTTGTTGGGTTCCTAGAGATATCATGTTGAATCCCTTCTATGACCTCTACTGTCATGAATTGAACAAAGGTGAGCTTCTATCCAAGATCCTACTATACGAATTGGAGCAAATCACAAAGCAAGGCGGGATGTGTATGACTATGATTTCTTTTTCTTAGCCGGGTTTCATGAGATCAAAGGTGCAGTGAAACACCAGTCGGTGACCAAGAAGATGGATAGATGAGGCCTTCATTCAGCCGATGGTCACGGCTACCTCCAATATTCTCAACTATACACCGCTGCATTCGAAATCACCAATTGCATTGACTATTTGTTTATGACCGTCTTTTTGTTCACTTACAATGTCGACGAATGGATCTCCGCAGAAGACACCCAATACGGCTCCACCCGGTGGGCTGTTTGGCTCACAACAACACCCTGATGACAATGTGGAAGCATCATATAATAATGCTGGAAATACACCGAGCAAAGACACTCAATTCGGGCATCCCACAAATCTAATTCATCCTCCCCCGGGGTATAGTTACCCGCCTTCGCAGCCACCATTTTGAGGTGCTCCCCAGTTTTACCACGCTGCCCCATTCAACATGACACCAAGCTCACATCCAAGCTCCGCTGCAACCCAAGGATATCAGAGTTATGGGCCATCGTGGCAAGCATATGATTTCCCCCAAGGAGGATATGCTGAACCTCAAATGTTCCCCCCTCAGCAAATCACAGGACATGGGCCGTCATCTCCAGGCGCACCTCAAGTGCCTCAGGCACCACCTCGAAACAATCCTGTCGTTCGGCCGACTTCGTCCTCCTCTACTGCACCAGGACAACTTCCCGTCGCACGTGGGAGACCCCCCATTAGCTTCCCAATGAAAAGATTTCAGCCGGCTGCAGAACCGCGGAGGACAGATGTTGCAGGGATTGCCGATTTGCCTCCATTACCAGAGATCTCCTCTGCCACATACGATGCAGATTATGAGAGCGATGATTTGTCAGACTTGTGCGGGGCCGAAGGCAAAGCCCCAATCAGCTTGAAGCAAACCGAATTCTCCGTGAAGCACTTTGCGAAAAGGATCGGCCAGCCCAACTTTAGTGCCTTCAACAAGTGGAAGAAAGTATGAGTGGCTGGGTGTCTCGAGAAGAAGCATCGGTCCATTATCCGGGGACAGAACCGTCTGAAACAGCTGCGCGATGGACGCCTGAACAGGGAAATGGCGGTTGCAGATTTCTTGGAGACTTTCGGGACCTGGCTGGCTTTGGAAAATATTGATAATCCCGGATGGATTCGGCGACAGTGGGTGGAGATGTTTTTAATGCAATGTGGAAGCGAGGTTTGGTAGGCAAGGAAGAAGGGAAGGCAAGGCAACAAGCGACTGACGACGGATTTGGGAGAGTGCGCGGGCAAAAAAGCGAGAGGGGAACCTCCCAGAGTTGCCAAATACAACTTTCATGGTTGTGATTCGTCGAGTGCATAACGGCAACAATGACCAGACATCCAGCATGCAACTCCAAGCTTCATACACAGATGTGAGGCACTGGGGGGAGCTGATTGATTTCATCGAACAGAATTGTGGCCCGAAAGAACCGTACTGTCTGACCGCATTATACAAATGCACCTTGACGCAGGAAGAATTGGATGAGGAGTATATGGGATTATACGCACCGGGGCAATCGATGAATGACCCTCTATATGGTTTGATATCATACAACAGTTCCCTTTCAAACACCTTCAAGTAGAAACTGGGACACAATGTGAACATATTTTTGGTAGAAATGAAGGCAGCGACAGGGAAGGAAAATGCGGAGCACGTAATGAGACCGGTGAAGGTAATCCCCGCTAGCCTTCTTCTGGTTAGTTATGCCCACTGCGAATCAGTATACTTAGACTGCAGAGGGATCCGATGAAAATGAAGGAGTGGTGGATGAGGAGGCAGCTGGGAAAGAGACCGACAGTAGTATTAATGTCAGTTCTGATTCAGTGAATAGAATTGATTATATTCCACATATTTATTGGGTCCAAATGCTTGTCTGTGAAATACCTAACATCGCGATGAATTTCAGGAGCGCCGGAGTATGAGCCCATCTGCCCAGCTTACCTCAGAGCACCTGAAAGAGATTATTGAGGACGAAAAGAAGACCGATAAATGTGCAAGAGAGGTTCAGGAGCAAGTGGATGGCGAGTTGGACCTTGATCCAGATAATACCGGTTCAGTATTGAATATGGCTCTCAACACAATCAACAACAAATTTGAACACGAGTGTCTTGATGAGGCAGTCAGGCTGCTGAATGCTCATCCACTTCGCCAATCAATAGATGACCGTGTTCCAGGCCACAAGTATTCAATCCCAGGCCTGCCCGGAGCGAAGTTTCTGGCGCAGCAGGTTTGGGCCGTCTGGTTCATTGTGAGGAGGTGGGTCTGGGATACTGATATGCCAGGAGCACTTGTGGCAGACGAAATGGGTCTTGGAAAGACTTTCACCTCTGTAGCAGCAGTAATGATATGCAAATTGCTGACTGAGAAAGTTGTGATGGAGTTACTGCTGTCGATTTTGTGGGGTAATACCCTTGAAGAGTGGGTTAATCTGGCACAGAACGACTTTCCCGGGATTATCGGCGACGAACGGGAGTGGTATCCGTTGCAGAGACAGAATTCAGTGCCCCGCCGCCTTTCAGAGACCCAGTCAACTCCACTGCAGGGCTATCCAGCACTAACATCAGCCTTTGAACCAACCCTGGTGGTAACAATGCCCGGAGTTGCAGAGACGTTCAAAAGTGTCATCGACAAGATGACATATGGAATCTATTTGAAACTCATTACATTGTTGAATCCCGAAAATGCGAATCACACCCACGAGGATCTGAACACCAGTATCGATGAGCCGGAAAACCGATGGAATATCCACCTTGTGTCGTATGATACCTCAATATCCAGAGCGAAACCATCAAGCAATGGCCACCCGTCAGGAAAAACATATTCTGTCACGGGTGATCTACGGCAGGCTATATAGCCTACCGTAACCTCCTGTAACACCGATAACACCACATAATGAAAAACACCCCAGAGCTGTTTTCCGTAATGCACGATAATTTACCTGTAATTTACCAATAGCATCACTGAATTATTTCTGTAATGGAACTGTAGCGCATGTATTATATACTGCCATTAATGGATAATACTATATATTGAAGAGTTACTTATTTATTTACTACTCTGACATGTGTACACTCTGACTCTCATGACTCCAACAAGCTCACTCCCACAACTCTGACATGCTCACTCTAACAACTCTGACATGCTCACTTTCACTGCTGATCTGCTCGCTCACACAACTCTGACATTTTCACTTTCCACCCTCCGATATGCTTGGTCTCACTGCACTGACATGCTCACTCTCACCTCTCTGACAATGTGGCTTCGCTGGGAGCAAGCTGTTAGCGGTGGATCTGGTTTCGCTGGGAGCAAGCTGGTAGCGGTGGAATGCTCGGTCTCACCTCTGACAATCTGGCTTCGCTGGGAGCAAGCTGTTAGCGGTGGATCTGGCTTCGGTGGGAGCAAGCTGGATGCGGTGGAATGCTCGA
>Ga0307515_10001010_pt1 | contig 64370 bp, 66 predicted proteins | sample 17_EM_MG_FD_194513 | JGI IMG/M metagenome (GOLD analysis project Ga0307515, IMG submission 194513) | Populus trichocarpa ectomycorrhiza microbial communities from riparian zone in the Pacific Northwest, United States - 17_EM | ecosystem: Host-associated > Plants > Roots > Unclassified | place... | reverse complement strand
CTATTCCACCGGTGGTAGGCAATGATATGACCTCATACAATCCGTGGCATTGGTACATTCCTCGACTATATATGGTCTACAAGTGGCGGGTGGCTGCCTGCATGCTTGGAGGTAATCAATTTGTAAAGACTGCCCCCACATAGAGAATACGAACATTCAACTGCAAGCCATACTTATCAGTATATGTCGATAGTGTTTGGCTATGATTGTCTGGTGCGAGAGCAAACATTATCTCTCCGCGCATTTTAGAACTCTCGTGATTTAGCTCTTGCTCTGTCAGCATTTTCACACATTTGTCTGTACTGACCTGTATGGGGCTATATATGTTTCCTGTTCTCAGCATGACCAGTGGTGCCTTCAGAATTCAATCGTTGTACATACTACTCACAGTGACCTTGTAATCCGAGCATAATTGAATACTCATTTCCGCAGAACAGTACGCATCTGTATGTATCACGATTACAAAACATCATCATTCTGCCCCCGTTCTGCTTTAAAGTACGTGACAATATGACTCAAGGCCAACCCCTACCGAATTTTACCGGAATCTTCCCTACTTCAAATGATTTGCAAGAGATTTTCAGCTCCGTTGAACAATGATTAACTCAGAGTATTCTTCCATACTACACAGTATTGCTTCATACTTATGGGTAGCGGTCTGTTTTCCAATCGACAGCTTGTAAAGATATCCCTGGCTTGGTTGATGTTTGACTAATCGCATATGCATTTCCAAATTCTGCACTGTATGGCACGACCCATGCTGATACCTCCATTTCTGAGCACTCTGGCTTCAATGACATCCTTTGCTCAGTTGCGCTTAATTAGTTTTATGGTATATTCAAATGCTGCTCTGTATAGCATGGTACTTATAAATACTGGCTTTTCTCTATCCAGCACCTGTGATGATGTCTTTGACTTCATTCGAGTTTGAATAGTGCTATGGTATTGGAAAATATTGCTCTCTATTGCTATGTACCTATAGATACTCCTTGATTTCTGAAGATCCTCCTGTAAAGAAGTCGTGGGCTTGGTTCAAGTTTGACAGGGGCACCGGCATTGTTCAGTACTTCAATGTATGGCACTGTACTTATTGATACCATGTTTTTGTTGCACCAGCCCCTTCAGAGAGTTTTAGCTTGTTTTCAGTTGGACTTATATTCTGGTATTCTGGAATACTTGACTGTTTAGCTCTGTACCCGCCAGTATTTTCTTTCCAGTGAACTTCTGACAATACAATGTCCAGTGTGCCCTCCAAGTCAGCCTGTAATGAAAAATACTAACAAGTACTTGTCAATATTTGACTGAACTACATATCTGAATAACATTATTGCAAGAGATTGATAGACCCTTGGTGTTTGAGTTTTCAATCGGCGCAATAATCTGCAAGTATGATATGTAATCATCCTTGTCGAGATGTTTTACAATTACAGTCCTACATTTGAGCATGGTGAGTGATATCATGTGTTGGGCTTTCCCATAATTGGGAACATCACACAGTTACCCCTCTAATCGCCCTCGCACAATCAGTTTGACTGTCAAAGCTTGTCAACATCTTGTTCCATCTCAACATGATGCGCCCCACTGTGGAAGCCGGCCATCTGCCCTCAGTCGACACTTTGCATCGGCTGAAACAGCAAGAGCCGCACACCTGCAGTCCTGAGTCCGTTGTTCAGGACTATCTATATTCGATGCTCGCAAACAGCACTTTCATGATGGTGTTGATGGTGATGGTGATTTGGCGCAGTCTCCAAGCAATTTGAATAACATACTTGCAAAGAAATCTCAGGTTTGACAATACACAACATATCTCTACCAATTCTTATACGGTGCTAAAGCGGGATCGATCATTCAATTTGTTTTGTACAGGAAGCTTCAGGTTTTCAGCAAGTGATGACAACGATGATGGCGATGTCGATGCCGCCAATGTTGATGTTGATGATGATGATGATGATGATGAGAGAGGGTATCTACACGACAATATGGAAACTCGTCACGACTTGGAAATGATGGGTAACTGACAATAACTCCTGGTTAGAGCTGAAACTGAATCCGAGAGTGGAACTCGGTCAGAGCCCTCGAACATAAGAGCAAAGAACCCCCGGACAGTTGCACCCAGGAGGTCCCGGGTTAGACCCCTCATTACATCTTTGTACCGATTAATTATGCGAGGTACAGCATTGGGATGATCAAGAGCATGGCGGTGCAGAAGCTGAGCAAGATTAGGATCAAGAGGATGAAAAAGAGAGTAATCAGCCAGTGCCTTAGCAACAGAGAAAGAAGAAAACTATGACGAGAAGATTGAGAGCTACAAAGAGTTCTCAAGTCAGACTTTCGATTCCTTACTGGCATCTACAGTGAATGTATCGTACCGGATGCTACTGACGATGTAGACTCGGATGCAAAAGAAGCATCTCGTCCTGCCAGAGATAAAGATGATGATACATTCGAGGACTTCTAAGACAAAGTCCTTGCGATGGCACAAAATTTCGCCCGAACGATGACCAGGTACTATACCACCATGCCGATACTTGAGCGTGCTAGGGCTATGACAACATCTGAAGTATCTCGCTTGTGCTGTAACAAGATAAGCGCATGAAACCTTCTAATAAGGGAGAAAAAGGATTCAGTTTCCGCCGATCTACTGTAACACTGGGAGATCCACCATAAGTCCTAATCAATAAACTGCCATAATGCATCAGCAATAACTCGAGTTTCCTCAGAAACATCCGGGTGTTCCGGACTGTCCAGGCGGCTCTGACAGAACCTCAAACCGTCTGACGGAGCATTAGATGCCTCCCATCGCCCAGGCGACGGATGGCATTGCATGCAGGTCTCCTGTACAATGCGCACGGAATGTGGTGACGTATACGCATCGTCAGAATGACATGTGAGTTACTCTCTTCCCAGGGGCTGCTGTTGTGCTGCAGCCATTGACACAATGCCAGGCGATGTTTATGTATTGCTCTGGCCAAGTGCCACATTGTACCTCTCCGCTATTGCTATATATCGGATACCGCACTCTCCCCATATATGTTTAGCTTTGAGATGTACTCACCGATTACAATACAGTCTTCGCTTCGGATACATGGCGTGCCATTGCATTCGCTTCGCCAGTATCGTATTTTACTGGTCTGAAATATACTGTCTAATCTTTGCAATTTCTTGTACCATGCCCTCAGTGCTCCATATGCTCTGTTGATTCATCATCCTCTTGTGATGCATCCTCCGCCTGATCCGCAGAGGAAGGGTCGCCATCCTCGCCATCATATCCGTCGACATCACTGGTTTCCAAGTCAACCCTACTATGTCCTCAGTCCTCTATATTCTGCGTTGATCCATCATCAACGTGCGATGCTTCTTCGTCCTCATCCTTATCCGCGACATTGCGATCCTCCCCCTCATATCCATCGACATCACTCGTGCCCAGGTCAAACCTCTTGAGTTCAGTCGCGCCCCATTGTCGCCGGCTGGCGATTTGGATGGCATGGAGCTGCACGCTTCCATCACGTTGATCTTCATAATCCCGCTGCCCCCTGTCATCCCGAAATGCAGTTCATCATCCATGCAATGGTTGTCTATCGGTATGTTTGGGTAAGTGATTCCAAGCTCAGGCTCCTCAAGCGCCACTTCGGTGGTCAAGTAGTCAAGAAGAATAGCAATGTCCACAAGCGCTGTTTCTACGCTGATGACCATGGCGGACGTGGTGTTCTCCGCCTGTTGGATCTGACACAAGCCTGTAGCGAGAGTGTTTGTATACACCGTCTGTTGGTAGCTCTCCGGTAGTGTGTTCCAGGTGTTCTTCAAGAATGTATCTGTGTCTGCAACGCCAGGTGAATTTAACAACTTGCGACTTGTTACAGCGCAGCAGGATGCATTCTAACCACAGTCATCCTTGTAGTTGAAGTTCTTCGAGAGATCAGGTCTGTCTGCTTTCAGCTTTAACTTGGAAGCTTTCGGATGAACACCTTTGTTCTTTTGCCACTCCAGGAGAGCATGGCACAACGCCGTGGAGGTAAACATAATCAGTGGCGAGGGTATATGACCGTCCTTGTCGTCAATCATGGAATTATATAATCCATCAGCATACTTACCGTGGTTATTGGCCTGATGATAAAATTTGATGTAGATAGTAAACCGCAGGATTGCTTCCGGTAGGAAGCAAAGTGGATTCTGGGCATTTGTTTGCAAATGTCGACTCTCTCTGCATTGGGTTCGGGCCACGCACACCACCTTCCACATGCTGTGCTACAGCACCAAGATATTCATTGTCTGTCAGAAGGGAATGAATGAATTCCAAATGCTTTGCGTCGGATTCAAAGCGGTGGAGATCTTCAAGCTCGGCTCTGTTTTCCCTCGCTAATTGAATATAATGGGATTGAACATTGTCGATATGTGTTCGAACCTAGTACCAGTGTGAGGGTGTAATATCCACCGTGGTCCGTTGCTTCAGCATACCACTTTCCAGATCTCCGTTGTGCGTGCCTCAAATGCTATGAACCAAATGATGTTTTGCTTCATAGCGGTGTTCCAGTAGGTCTCTATTATCTGCCCATGTGGGGTTTCAGCTAATGCTGTCGCAACACGTCGCATTTCATAATGTACTGTCTCCAAGCTGCTTGCACTCATCAACGGCGGTCTGTTCCACATGTAGAGCTCCATGAGTCTACCCGTCCCAAATACACGACGCTTCATGTCTGAGTGACCATATTGATGTATGCAGCGACTGCTGGAGACCATTGATCGATGTGTAGACACCGCCTGTTGTTGCAATTGCCACTGCCTCTGTCTCTGACTCCTGTCTGTTGCTTCAGTTTGCAGTTGATCAGAAATGATTGCGCGGGCCTCCGGATTAGGGATGGGGGTAGGCCGGTTTGCATGACCGCTGAGAGGAGTGGGAGTGCTAGCAATGCTGGATGCGGGGCTGGATACAACGCGACTCATTGAATCTGTCTGTGAGGTTCTGCTGGGTGCTGGTGTGTTACGACTGCTTGTACCGATTGTGGCGGTTGGATCCATTATTGACCATCGCTGTGTAGAGGATGGGGTGGAAGTCACGCATTGAATGATATCTGCAACTCCAGAATTGTTCAGCGAAGATAAACGGGTGGAGTTCTGATCTTGGATTGTAGAGGCTATGGAACTCCCTGGTTGAGAGGAATCCATCTCGCCAGCCGGGACGGATACGTGTGTCTTACCAGGGGGTAGTTGAGAATTCCCCGATTGCACACGTGTTTGTTAATTCTGACGATGAACACTTTGAACATTTTGTACGACCGGAGACATGTGATGGGGAGGGCTTTGGGAAGGCATAATCCGATATAGATGTTCGACATTAGAAATGTAGGATCAATTTGCTCTGCATGCATATGCAACAGCAGGCCATGTAGACTTCTATTTGAGCGATCATGGATGGATTCGACTCACAAGGGAGGCGCAGTGTGGACCGAACTACACTATAAACCCTGATAATACTCGGGGACGAGATCCCTTGAAAACGATTCAAATATGGGGTTTACTGCCATCATATTAAACTCAGATTGAACTGAGCATTGATATTCACTATTACAGCAACGTCTGAGGGTCTATTTGCACCGCTGGAAGGGTGATTCTGCCTTCTTGGGGCATGTATTATGCTGTTGCACTGGTTCATGGCACAGTACTTTGAACGATCGATTTTGTATATCTTCAGCTTCCCGCTGGAAATGCTCCTTCGGCAGAGCTCAAAGCCTCGCAAATCGAACAATGACGTATTCTGTATCCTATGTCATCGGTTGTGTGTGTTTTTTCCACCGCTAGGGGTGTTGGTAGCCATTTTGGATGGTTGCACAGTTGTGACAACCTGAGCACTACTCAGTTTGCTCTGAGATGCACGGTGTCTGAGCAGTACAAGTGGTATGTGATGCAAATGCAATGCCTCGAGTCGTCAACTTTCCTCACTGCGAGTACCAAATCATGTCTCGAGGTTTCTCATTCACAAGGTACCTCGTGGTTGTGCCTGATGAAGACTGGGCTGTTTCATGATCATTAAACAACAAAACGCAGTATAAGAATCGAAATTACAATATCTCACAAGTTTAATCGTGAAATCGCAGGAAGTCACATATATATATCCCTTCTTCCCACCTACACCTCCATTCTTTCTTCCACCGGTATTGAACACAACCCCAGAATTCAGAACCATCTCGAAATCGCGTGAGTTGCACAAAACAACGCCTCTTTTTCCAAAGCACCCCCGATAGCCTACCCAACTTTGTACATTCCCTCTGGGCTTTCCTCCGCTGCATTCAACTGTATCATAAAACTAACGCATTGGATGCAGATTCAATTTCAATTCGCAGCCATGGCACCAAAGGCCAGATGCAAAGGAGAGGGGATAGCAACTGCCAGGGCAAAATTGCAGATATCAGTTATAAATCGACACTTGCCGTTGGATCGGGACCGTATGAAGGGATTCATCTCCGAACACTTCTGTGGACTCACACGGATATGTAATGTTTGCTGCATCCAGGATGACAGGGCATGGGACCTCTTTTGTGATATAGTCCCTCTTGATCCAGTTACAACTCGCCCCTGTTTGCATTTCCAGCTGATGTGGCCGCACCGCCGGAGCAGGAGTTCGCCATTTCGAGAGTGGTTGGCAGCCATCCGCTCATATTTGGGGCAAATGTGTCACAAAACCCCCGACCAAATGAACCATTGGCGCTGGGACAACCCGCTTGCCTTTGGTGATGGAGTTGAACACTCCAATCCGCAGAGAACCAGCGCGTGGAAGGTTATACGCACCTGCAAGCGTTTCTCTAGGTATGGTTGCGACAATCCCAGAGCAACGATTGAGCTGGCAAGCCGCCGGCCTTACAAGCCAGGCGACTTCCTGGTCATTAGACCACTGAATTGGGATGAGGTAATGGACGAGGAGGATGATGATGAGAACTGCGGGGATCCCGGAGCGCGGATTGGTGATAGGTGCCGTCCTGGCAATGGCAATGACCATGATGACGGCGGGGGGGAGGAGGACACGCAGGGCAGTGAGAAAGACACCGGGACAGGGAGGGCAACAAAGGATGGTCAGGGGAAAGGGAAGGCGACTGAGGATGGAGAGGGGAAAGCATTGGGGAAGGGGAAGGGGAAGGAGAAGAGAAATGGTAAAGGGAAAGGTATTGTTAAACAAACCCCAGGGGAGATGATATCTCTCATGCCGTTGCTTTGCAGTTGCAGAAGGAAATGTATGAGGCATACTCACACACAGAGGGAGAACTAGAGCGGGCATATTTAGTGCCGGAATCATTGCCCACTGTGACAATTTCCTCAGATAATGATACTGACTCTGCCAAAGAGTCCAACGGCAAATATGACTCAGAACGCAATTCTGATGTCGATATGTGCATGGAGGATGATGTGGATGCAACAGACGGCGTTGTTTTAGACAGCGATGTGGATCTGGAAATGGAAGATGACGATGAAGCTGAGGAAGATGAAGAGGAGGAACATAAGATGGAAAAGGAGGACATGAATGAGGATGAGAAGTAGGATGAGGATGAGGATGAGGATGAGGATGAGGATGAGGATGATGGCAAAGAACCTCGGACGATTGGCCACGGCGAGATGGTCAATACATCGGCTGACGATGGAGATACCTTGGTAGATGATCAGGTAATCTAGCTACCTGAGAATGGCCAGAAGATGCGCAAGCATACCCCACGGCCCCAAAGTCTGGCGCCTGTCCCACAGCCAGATATCCCGGAACCTTACCCACGACCACGACCTCCGGAGACTCATCCCTCCAGAGGGCCAGAGCATTCAGGTCTTGTGAGTCCGCGAAAACCCCGCCTGGTGGTGCCGACTCTGCAAGATGCTCAGCCAGCTGGGAACACCTCGGAAGTGGATGTGGATCACCCGCTGCGCAGCAAATCGGCAGGTGGCGACAGTCTCCCCGATGTCCCTCTCCCTGAGGCGCGCCCATGTGGCTTGGGAGGCGAGGAGTAAACCTGTCCTTGGGTTCCAGAGGAGGCAATGATTGTGGCGTTCGGGTTATGGTCGGGTTCTTGTCTTGATCGTTTCCTTTGTTCTAATCTATTTATCTCAATGATTGAATATTACTTGAGTCGCGAGGTTGTTCTATCACTCAGGGTTTCTTTAGTCTATCAGTTTTGGATTTGTTTTATTTTGATTATAGTATTATCGGTCATCGCGCATGCAGCGTTTTTGCAACTCCTAGCATGGAAGGAACATCCTTGTGATGATGTTGAGGCTCAATAAATATCTCATGTTAGCTGAAAGTATTGTGTGCTTACACACCAGGCTGCACAGGCCCATCACCAACTTTCGTCCCTTTCCACAGTGTGTACACCACTTCTTGCGTGTGGTCCACAATGCCAGAGAATACCCCTTTCTGTTGCCCCAAATTTTCATGCCAAAAGAAGTTCACCTCAGACTGTGGCAACTTAAATATATTACAATACACCATCCTGAACACCTTCAAGTTGCACGCCAGAGGAATCTGACAACTCCCGGCGCGCCTCAACACATTGAACCCCCACAGCATGGTGAATTCAAAGCCTACCAGGTTTCAGTGGAGGACTTGGACATGGTTCCCTACCTCAAACACTTTGAAAACATCACCGAGTCGCGGTCTCAACAACAGCCACTTCTTCTGCCTCGGACCGAAACATAACCCGCCGTCGGCGCTCCACTGAGCGATTAGATTGCTGAGCTATGGGATCACGACGCTCTGCGTTGCCTTGAGACTAACATACAAAACAATCTCCACTACATAGTGTTAGCAACGGTTCCGGGTTACCCGGCTTCGATCCGGGTTGGAACCGAACTGAAGCCCCCAGTACGGGTCAGGAACCGCCAAGCAACCCGACCCGCTCTGCCTTGGTGGGTTTGTTACCCGTACCGGGCATATACCCGCAGTTTTTTGGCCGGGTTGAACCTGGACCGCGGTTACATTCTGCGCTTCCTACCACTTTGGCACTACTTCGGCTCCAATTAAGTATTTGAGTTCTGATCATATCATGACATGATCAGTACATAGATTGTGCAGTTTTGGACGCTCTTTCATCTCCTGGTTTCTGATTTGCGATCTGACCAATATTTATGAAGTGGCTGTGAACTAACGGCAAATTTCACGCGAAAATCGCGGGTTTTCGATAGCGCCTCCACGGATATTGGTCGGATCGCAAATCTGAAACTGGGAGGTGCAAGAGCGTCTAAAACTGCACAATCTACGTACTGATCATATCATGATACGCTCAGAACTCAAATACTTAATTGGAGCCAAAGTTGTGATGTTGAAATGCCGGGTTTTTGGTGGTAAAACCGGCCCAATTGCAACGGTCCGGGTTTTCATGTGGTAAAACCCGTTTCAACGGTTCGGTTGCAGTCCCAACCCTCACCCGGATCCAATCTAGCGGGTTAGAAGTGCTGCTAACACTGCTACTACCTGTTTGCGAGGGGTGAAGAGTATAAATATATCCAGTGTTGGATCATGAAGAAGGGCATGATGATGTGCTATGACAACATGCTGAGGAAACAAAACACCGCTCTGCGTTTCGGAAGCATCCAAAAAGGGGATACCGTCCAAAAGCTCGTGGCTAGCACACCAGAGGATTACACTCTCGGGGTGTCAGAAATACACACTCTCGAGGATGTGAGATGGAATGACAATCACGAACGCCCTATCACATAGTGGAATCGAAACATCATCAAAAGCCTTATATGATTGACGCGGCAGCCAGCTTATGCCAAGCATCCCATTTATGCCCCTGAGGGTTTCTTTCACAGCGATACGCCACCAAAGCGCCTCTATACCGAAATGCACACAGCGGACTGGTGGTGAGGGACACGTGTAAGGGGAGATACTTGAGGATAATCACGTGCTAATCGATGTCAAGTCAACGCTCAGAGCGAGGGATACAATGGTTCCCTTGAACTTCATGTTCGATGGAACACATCTCTTGAATGTTGCTGGCGACAAGATAGAGTGGCCTGTATATATGACAATTGGAAATCTATCGTCGAAGATCCGCCGGATGCCCTTAACAGACAGTGTCGTAATGGTCGCTCTCCTGCCGATTCCGATGAAGAACAGCGATATTCCTCACAAGTAGCTGGATGAGCAGCGGCGAACAAACTGAAAGGTGCCGAACGAAGTACTGCGGTGGGTACTCCAGCCTCTCACCTTCAAACCAAATCCCAGAGCAGTGAGTGGGTATAACAACGTTCTCTGTCCAGATGGCAACTTGAGATGTTACAAACTGGTTTTGGCAGCATGGCTTGCAGATTGCCCATCATATAGCGACCTACATCATCTCGAGTGGCATATCTGTTTCTGATGCGAGTGTCAAAAGAACAAACTTAGAGATTATGTCCCTCCTGACAAGGAATTCCCCCAGAGGGATCACAACGAATATAGAACGCTCAGTGATGCCAACACCAATCGAGCCCATGCCGAACTGTCGTCACACCATGTTCACTGAGGATTCAACATGTTTCGACATATTTCTTATTTCGTGAGTCACCTCCCGCAGTCCGACCTCCTACATACAATGCAGATCGGCATGCTTGACCACCTGCAGAGGTGGATTTTCCAGTTCAAGAAGACGCACGCACAGCTCGACATGTACAATGCAATCTGGTTATCCATGCCTGCTTACCACGACCTGACACCAGAGATTAAGTCATATGCGGAAGTTTCTCCATTGAATGAGAAGGTGATGCATGAAATTAGCTGGTACCTGCTTCGAGTTGTAACCCAGTCTCTATGAGGTTGAAACCCCTCTCAGCGTCAAATATTCTATCATCCAATTGAGTGAACACGGGCATTGCTAGATCTCAATATGTATGCTTGACATTCATCGCAACAAGATGCGACATTGTGCTACATGGAGGACACCGTGCATTGTTTTGACTACTTCAAAGATGTTTTCTCACTTGGTCGAGCCGGCAAAAAGGCGAAGGCCAAAGCCAATGGCCTGAGAACGCAACTCATGAAGAAGCGAAATGTAGATGAGGAAACAACTGCCGACATTCAATGCCATCCAGGGAGCGGCGCAAAATGACCGCCTGGCAGGATTATAACAGCCACGGGATACATGTTTCAAAGGAGTTAGATACTGACTTCATATTTCCGAAAGATCCGCTTGATGTCTCGTTTGGTTGAAGAGATTCATCAATTCAGAATCTTGCAACATTATTCCACCGTGAGACATGAACAAACACATAAAACGAAGCTCAAGGACAGTAGGAATGCCTACAATGACAATCTCAACTACCTGCCGCAAGTAATCACCTTTCACCGTGGCATTCGCTGCTTCACAATCAGAGACCTCAATCTCCAAGCCATCGCTCATAGTCTGGAGAACAGCGCTGCTGCCCTCCAAGTTCTCTCTTCCAGTGCTGATCTGCCTGCCCCCCTGAGCTCCCAGTCATATGCGAAGCCTGAATTCATGGGACCCCAAAACTGCCGCGCTGGAAAGCATCCTGACACTATGATCATACACTTCAGAGAATTACTCAGCAATACGCCAGATGCAACGCACTGCGTGGCAATATACAGCGGCACCGAGGAGTTTATCATGCATAAGAGTGGTACCAAGGCGTATGTATCGAATGAACAACTGCACACAATGGAGCTCTGTATTTGCGATGGTATTAGGGTTCAAGTGGAGGGTTTAGATGGCGAATGCATATCTCAGATGTGTCGATGCACAGGAAGCCAGAACTGGTGCGGAGGGGATGGATGGAACGACTGGATGTGGGTAAAGCACCGCCCGGGCAGGTGTAATGGCCCGCTGAATGGTAGTCTCTCGTGGCCACTGCAACGACTATTTATCATCAAGCACCTAAACGACGATGGAGCTTTTGTCGAGTACTGGTTAGCCCTCGCCTTAACCACAATACCTGAAAACTCAGGCATCTTGGATCCCGTCAGGAAATATGTACAAGTGAGAATAGCTCTGGCAGCCGTTGCATTGCAGGTTTTCAGCCTGCCAAACATTGTCGGCTGCATGCACGTAATTCCACAGATAGGTTCAAGCAGTAGGACAGGAGATGAAAGGAGTGAGTAATGGATCGTCAATAGCCACACAGATCTGGCGACTTGAAATGATGTGTATAATTAGTAAAGTGAGAATTGCATTTTGTGCGCAGGTAGAAGAAATGTGAGGAGAGATTTTTGCAGCATCACCCATTGCATTGCAATCCCGAATCAAGGGTGGACCCAATGAACCAATTCCAATGTATGGTCACAGTTGGCCGAAATGTGAGAGTGTTCGTTTATTATAGGAGGCCGACAGAGCGAGAACAAACAGCGAAACCACTCTCGGGGGGCCATATGCAACACGACGGGTGGTATTGACGCCAGGCACAGAGTAATCCACCCCCGGGGTGTCTCCTAATCCTCTGACGGAGCGCATCCACTCTGATGCAGCCATTCCACCAGGCCGGAAATGTTTTTTGCTCATGTGACTTCCCAAAGGATGAACAGAAGAATCATAGAGCGTTACTCGGGATGCGTATAAGTATCACCGCCCAAGAAAACAAGCTAACTATTCCATTCTCTACTCCCAACAGATACAAACAAGTAAAGAATATTATCTCATGCTATCAGTATACTAATATACAAGACTCTAGAGTTTCCTGTAAGACGAATGAACAAACACAGTAACATGTTGATCGCAGACTAACTTCGGACTTGTTGAGTATCGTCTCAGCCACTGGAACGTACACCCCAGGACCGACTGTCCTCAAGTGCAATGATTGGAAATAGGGACTTGTCTTCTAGGACGCAGCAAATTAGTTTCGCCTCAGCAGAAGGAGTAGTGCCGACAGAGAAGTATCGTTGCAGAATTAACAATTAAACAACCCACTATCTGGCTGGTTTGTCGGACTGTCTTGAGAATCCGAAGTATAGTCTTGCCGTCTTCTCGATCTCCGAGTCGCTTCGACAAAGATACAATGAATAACCATGTATAAAGAGTGATAGATATATCTCGATGTAGATTGTATGTTGCAGACAGAATCTTATCGACGTCCGTCCTCCACGTCGGTATCTCTGCTAATTATCAGACAATCCACAGCCTTGAGAATCCTAAGACTGCCAAAGCCTGTTTCAGACGTCATATATGTAACCGCCTCACAATCCATGCTTTCTACCATTTGATAGTCAAGTTATAACTCCAAAGAGTATTAAGTACGTCATCAAGGTAATGTGCACGTATTGCGACAAAACTGCAATTCGTGATACCTTGTATGAGTATGAGCTTAGCTGAGCCTAATTATCAACACATAGATCTATGTCACCAAGAGCCAGTGAGAGTTCCCTCATTGTTGTTGTTGAATCATACTGTATTGACTCTCATTAGAGTATGACAGGACCCTGATATCCCCTCCACCACCGGGCAAGCCGGCTAGATGGCGGAGCTCCCCGCCCGCAACCCCTCGTCCCCATCTGACAGATGAAAGATTAGAGAAACACAAAAAGGAAAGGATAGAAAGAAAGAATGGTATAACCGCGCTGCTGCCAGTGCCGCTCCTCAGCCCCAAGCCCAGAGCCCGCTCCATACCGCTACTTCATTTGTGCGGAAACTTCCCAACCTCAGTGGCCGCCAAGAAGTCCATCACCGCTTGGTCGCACACTTCTATCGTAAGAAGCTCAGAGATCTGCACGTGGCGGCATCTGCCCCCTTTCAAGCCCCTCGCCTCTCCCACCGCCTTCGATAGTTCTCTCTGGTGGTCTCTCCACCGGCTGCAGTGGTGGAAGAGGTTCTCCCGCGTCTGGGACACAGTCCATCCACACCACCACTATTTGTAACCATCTCAGTGGCCGAACCGCTTTAGGTAGACTCCAGTGGGTGCATGCCCGGACTTCAGTTGGTAGAACCTGGCAGCCAACGACTTCACGGTTGTCATCGGGATAGGTCTATTGGTCCCCGCCCTGCCCTGGAGTCTTTAGCTGAAGTGCTTGCAGCATTTGTCGGCCTCCCACTCCACCTTAGCTGCTGACCTTCCCTGGGAGATTCGTCTAGCCCTGGTCGAGGCTGCGGTGTATGGCCGCTGTATCACAGTGCTCCCACTTGAGTCTCGGGCGAAATCGGCCTGACGGTCTGCTTCTGCGTTACTGCGGATGCCAAAGTGTCCTGGGACCCAGTGGATCTCGGTTGCGATGCCGTGGGCGAGGAGACTCCACGCCCTGCTGTTGATCTGCATCGCCAGTCGCTGCCCTGGGCCCGGTGTGAGTACACTCTCATGTCCCAACTGTATACGTATCAGTTTGAAAATCGCGGCAAACAGCAGATTGGTTAATTTGCCTACACTTTATTGGAGACAAATATACAGCATTCTGCAACTGAGCTGTTTTGCAATATATTGAAGAGAGAGTGTCCTGCGCCACACAGCACATAATATTGATATTCGCACTGACTGAAAAGGTGTCATCGAACCAATTGTTGATTCATATAAGTCCATTCAGTTGACACAACTCCGATATATCCATTATTGGGTGTTGATTTATCGCTTCTTTGACTCTGCATATCGCAAAATGGCATAGTTGTCTAATGTCGACAACACCTCATCTCACATGGAATGATCCATTGAAGCATGAGTGAATAGTAGTTCATTCGGCCACTAGGAAGAAGGTTTGCTGCCGATAAGGAGTAGTGGTAGCAACAGTTCCAGTATTGGACACTGCCGGTTATATAGGTCTGCATGGCAATGGCCATACCCAATGAAAAATCGAAGATTTTTCATTCAAACCATCACATCATGGCCCCAAATACTGATCAGAGTCAAGCGTTAGATACATAAAGTATGCAGCTCCACATGGTGCATCTTTTGGCCATGTCTCATTTTCCATATCTTCAAATCTCAACAAGCAGTAGCCCAAAAACCTCGTTTTTGGGCCCAAAATGACAATAATTTCAAACCAGCTTGCTGAGTTTTGAAGATATCAACAATCGGAGACCACCAGAAGATACGCCATCTAATGCTGCATATGTCATGTACCAAACAATAAATGTTCTGATGAATATTCATGGACTTAATTGAGGGAACCATGTGGTACAAATCAGGACCGAACTGGCCGGTTCCGGGTTTGGTTGGAACCGCCAAGGTGGAAACAGTTTAAAAACGGAACCGTTGCTAACACCTATAAGGTGCGACCATTGACAATTGAGATCCCACTACCAATACAAATCAAAAGATATTACACATCATATTTGTGTGTGGCATGATTGTGGCCATCGAACTATTGATACAAAGGTAGTGTAATGGAGATGTGACTAATTGGTAAACTAATCTGGAAGGTTGATCTGTTACAGATGTACATGATGTGACAGGTCTGATACATGGTCACGGCTGCAGGGGCTGATGCCTCCTGTATATCTCGAGTCTTCCTCCTTCTCTCTTCTCTGTACCATAGAATACACGCACACGGTTCCCCCAACTTCCATATCGTAACAGGTTATGAGCCCGGTGGCTGCTACTCTAAAAATCTCTATCTCTACCGAAACCTCACTATCAACTCAATGTCATCATCTGCTCTCCACCATCTCGTTCCGAAGCTTACCGGTACCAACTACTCAACCTGGGCAACAAAGATGGAGATGGTCCTTTTCAAGGATGACCTCTGGCCAATTGTCTGCCAAGAACGTCTACGACCTGAAAGACCAGCACAGGAAGTTTGACAGTGGGATTCAGATGCACAAAAAGCCATAGCCAATATAATGCTCTGTTTGGCTGAAGGAGTAGAGCAACATGTGAAAGGGACTCGAAATCCAGTGGATCTTTGGAAGAAGCTACAGAAGCTTTATGAAAAGAAGGGATATTCCTCACGCTTCTTTATTCGGAAAAAGTTCCTTAGAATTGCGACTTGCTTACTATGCCAAATCTGATGAAGAAAATGCGATGTCACTTTACATTAATGCACATCGATCACTCTGCCAGCAGTTGCGAAGTGCTGGAGCAATCATTGACAATGACACCAAGCACCAAGTCTTACTTTTCGGTCTTGGAGATTCTTACGACAGCTTTGTTATCACAACCACGCAATCCATTCGGCAGAGTGACAATGACAACCAGAACTATCTCGATGTAGAGCAAATAATTGGTCAACTCTTGGATGAAGATCGACGGTGACAGGGAGTCAGACTCGGAGTGACGGAGCCTGTGGAATTTGGCAGGTAAAGTCCTGGCTTGGCACTCTATTCCAATCGAAAGCGATCTTGGTCCCAGCGGGCTCTGTCTCAGCAATCCCAATTCAACAAACATCGTCCTATCTCCAACTACTGTGAAAGAGAAGGCCACAAGCAAGACAACTGCTGGGACCTTCACCGAGAAAAGAAGACTGAATTCAGATACACTCAGCATGCAAGACTCGCAGAAGCCTCTATCGCACTGGCATCAGCTGGAATTACACCCGGAGAATGAGATCTATTTTAAAATTTGAGTTTATACCATTGTCTGTTGCCTGTCTGTTGTCTGTTGGCTGATGTCCATTGTCCGTTTTGTCTGTAGTTGTTTGTATGTGTCGCGTATTACTGTTCCCGGCTTGACTGTCGGTTCACTGAGTCCGGGGGAAGTGTTGTCCGTGTTTTAGTATTGTTTGTTGTCTGTTTCAGTGTCATTTGTTGTTTTGTCTGTCATCTCGTTTGTTGTGTCATTTGTTGCGTCATTTATTGATTTCCCACCAGGAGCGGCTGGTTTATCTTGGTGGAACACTGTCTGCTTTTTACTCTATCTGTCTCTTTTGTGTTTCTGGGGATGGTGTAGGTTGCTGGGGAGTTTCCTGCATCACGGCAATCAGCCGGCCTGATAGGTCGTATGTCCGTGGATTTCCTAATTTTGAAGTTCTTGCAGCTTTTGTTTGATTTTCATGGAATGCAGCAAGAGGGGGAAGTGTTACAGATGTACATGATGTTACAGGTCTGATACATGGTCACGGCTGCAGGGGCTGATGCCTCCTGTATATCTCAAGTTTTTCTCCTTCTCTCTTCTCTGTACCATAGAATACACGCACACGGTTCTCCCCAACTTCCATATCATAACATGATCCAATACGAAAATCCGAGTGATAATTCATGATTCCTGATCGAGTATCGATATTACGATTATCGAGTGATCCTTTATTATCCCAGAAATATCCCTGTAATACCACAGGCGTAACAACCTCTGCTTTTTGGCCCAGAGCAATGTAAGCCATATATTGGACTGCATTCACAGTCTTGCCATATTCCTTCAGGTGTGCTGTCACCTAACCCTCTACACTACAAGATTCAATATACACTGTGTCATGGGCTACTTCAAGTCTGTTGAAAAGTTGTGGAGCTATCTGAATACATATCGTACAACAATCGATAGGTGCTTAACTTGTCTGCCACTGACCATTCTGTGTGTGTATCGAAAGTTTGTTGAAGATACGTGATGAATCTGGTCATGCCATCCCTCTCAAATATGAACTTGATATAAGAGCCATTGGAATCACTCAGATAACCCTGGGCTTTATTGCAATTCAATGCAGTTATACTTCCTCCAATTATGCAATCCACACCCATATACCCAATAACTGCAGTCAGAGCTCGAATTTGTCAATTCTCATTCACCTATATAGATACCTGGAGAGATAAGATTATTGTGTTGGCAACTGTCAAAGGAGCTTTAATGTGGAATTTGTTTGCTTTCTCTTGAAGAAGTGAGGGCATTAGCAAGATTAATTTATATATATCGAAAGCTAAGAAATTTTGTACATTCAGATGAGCAGCCATATATACATTGTTCATTTAAATTCCCAGTCTCCTTGATCTCTAGCACAACCCACACTGTGGGAATTTAATCTTCATCTTTATTCTACATGGAATTGGCCATTGATTCCACCTGTCCAGACGGACCCAGTCTGGGGTAGGGCTGAGACACAATGTCACTTCGTAACAATCACCCGCTGTCAGTGTTCTTAAGTGGCCCGGCCTGGGTCAGAAGCCGCCAAGACAATGATTGCAGGCCAGCCGCCAAGAAAAGCCACCCAGCCACCAAGAAAAAGCCTGCAGATCTCCCGCCCGGCAGCAAAGGAAAAGCCTGCAGGCCGGCCGCCCGGCCTGGTTATGAACTTATGATGGACGATGGCTGAGTATACTTTGGTGGCTTTCTGAGTTTAAGACTTTAGGCAGCAGCAATGGGTGTCATTGAAACATAATATGTTTATGCTTGTTCGATTGAACTTATACGTTGGCAAATAAGGGCTACAGGCTGGCCGGCCGCCAAGAAAAAGCCTCCAGATCGGCTGGCCGGCCGTCAAGAGAAAGCCTGCAGATCGGCCGCCAAGAGACAGCCTGCAGATAGGCCGCCCGGCTGCCAAGAAGAAGCCTGCAGGCCCGGCCAAAAGCCTGGCGGCCCGGCCCGGCCCTCATTTAAAAGCCGCCGCTAACGGAGGCCCGGCCTGGCCGCTTAGGAACACTGCCAGCTGTGAGCAACCAGTATGAACCAACCCGCCCTCTGGTAGCAAGCACCACCACGACGAACGCAGCCATACCAAACGAGTGGTGAGTGGCAAGTGGCAAGCGGTGTGGGGTGAGATGTGCATGGTGACTTGTGAATGGCAAGATGAGTCAACATGTATGAGTATACATGTTATGAGTCTATGTGTTGATACAGTGCATCTGTAACTCCGTGCGTATTCGGGCTGATTCCGGGTGAGTGGACCAGTCCAAAGCAGCCCAGACCTGTTTCGTTCAGGTCCAAACACATTGGGTATTTGTCCGATCCTGATATAAAAATTATTTGGGTAGGATTGGACTGAACTGGTGGAAGCATTGCAATTGGCTGGCTGTAGTGATTTTGCTAGTGTGCAAATGGATAGCTGCAATCTGGGTTTTTCGCCACCTTGTTCCGATGATTCTCCTTTCTATATTTCGTATTGGTGTGGCAACTAGTATTGTAGCATGCCGCTATTCTACTTGAATTTTGGAAGTGTGACACCTTCAAAAAGCAGTTTGATGCAAGGATATGTGCCGTTTTTTGACATTAACTTCTTGATCTTCGACTTTGATTCTAATCATAGTCCAGTTGACAGGATTTCATCATTCCTCCACTTGCTTTGCTAACCATATGATGGCGATATCAACTTGGCTTCGATTATATTGACTGCGACTCATCTTTGTTCCCATTCACCTTTACGGAAGTCACTCATGCATATCATTGCAATATTGAAGGTTAGTTACTTTTTGACATATATCTTTTGCATTCCATTTGTTCAATAAAAGCCTCCAAGTTATCCAGATAGGGATTTGAGTTTCCCCATATATCTCAAAGCCACTCGACCAGTTGAGTTATTTTTCTGTCTCTGAGCTCAATCTGGAGAGTAGGTTCATGTATTGAAACTGGTCACCAAATGTATATCTTCGCCAGTATCTTCTTGCAGCAATTCATCAGTGTGGAACTGGAAGTTAGACTGTAATATGTCAAGGAAATTGTCACGCTCTTTAACTCCATGGCAGTACCTTTATAGATGCGTCAAATCAAATATATTGGATTTTGTTGCATCTGGCCAAATAGACACAATGCGGTATTCCAATTTCACATGCAACATTTTGGCATTCTGCATGTAGAGATGAGTATTCTATTGGTTTACACCGTTCAGTAAATCTTGCTGTTCCTCATGGATACTGTAAGGGCACATACGCCTGTGTTTGGCCTCATATACATACAGATGGTAAGTAGGGATACAGTTGCAAACGTGGATGTGAGTAATAGTAGGTATACATGTATAGCGAATATTATTGCTAGGGATCTTGGTCTTCATCGGCAAATGCGAAAATGGATTTTATGCTGCGCTACGCCCACACGTGTACACGAGCAGCGCTTACGAAGCTTCCCGTGGACCCCTGCACGACGCGGAGTCTATGGTCGTCTATACCCGATTCATTGAGATGTGCGCTTGGGCCTAATGAACTATATTCAGCTGCCGGCCAGAGATGGACCTTTACCTGTCTATACTGCGTGCAGGTATTACTGTTATACCAGTACTGTACTTACTATCACTGCGAGTCCGCATGTGAGCCCGCTGGCAATTGTAAGCCTGCTCTAGAGCCTGCTTGATAGCCTGCTTAATTGCGTGCTTGATAGCATGCTTGATAGCCTGCGTGATAGCCTGCTTGATAGCCTGCTTGAGAGAGACGCGCTTTGGAATGAGTAGGGTTTTCCACGGGAAGCATTTTGCCGATGGCAAACTCTGCGTTTGTGGAAGCTTTGGCTAATAGAAGGCTCTAAGTCTGAAATCTTTGGCTAATAGAAGGGTTTAAGTCTGTGGAAGCTTTGGCTAGTAGAAGGCTCTAACTCTGGAAGATTTGGCTAATAGAAGGCTCTAAGTCTGTGGAAGCTTTGATGCTAACACGGACGTAGGCAACCTTCTTGTCTTAGTGCTTCTGGTACTATGATCACCACCACCAATACCATCACCATCGCCATCATCACCATCGCCATCATCATCATCAGCCCCGGACAGAATACGCACACATACCCCCACAATCGGTGGGAAGCGGGCACCAGATTCCGCAGGAAGGTCTGAGTCGGAGATCTGCTCTCCCCAAGATCCAATTGTCTACCTTTCCTGCAGAATCTAAGGCTACCATTGTCAACACCATGACCATGAGACATCATGCAATATCGTCGCGGTGGCCGCGAAAAATACGATTCAGACTACGATATCGACCAATGTCATGATGTCGACCACCGCCACCTGCCTCATGCCACCCGCCTCCCGGTGGCTAGCCCCTGCAACTCAGCACGTCTCTGGATCGAGCACCCAGGAGCATACATGGGAGTATATAGTCAAGTGATATTGGGAGTGTCTTGCCTCTTGACAGTGTACTTGGGAGCATGCTCGGGAGTGTACTTGAGAGCGTCTTGAGAGCTTACTTGGGAGCGTACAGTCAAGCAGGCTAGGAGTGCGCCATTGAGTGCAATTAGGAGCATCTTTGAGAGCACGCTCGGGAGAGTGCTTGAGAACGTACTCGGAGGTGTACTAGCGAGTGTATTCAGAGTTTATGTGGGAACATCTTGAGAGCTTACTTCGTAGCGTACTGTATAGCAGGCTGGGAGTTTCATCGAGTCCAATAGGGAGTGTACTTGAGAGCGTGATCGGGAGTGTGCTTGAGAGCGTCCTGAGTGCTGACTTGGAAGCGTACAGTCAAGCAGGGTGCAGTGTTCCTAAGCGGCCCGGCCGGCCGCCAAGAAAAGCCGGCCGGCCGCCAAGGAAAAGCCTGCAGGCCGGCCGCCCGGCCTGGTTATGAACTTATGATGGACGATGGCTGAGTTTACTTTGGTGGCTTTCTGAGTTTAAGACTTTAGGCAGCAGCAATGGGTGACATTTAAACAAAATATGTTTATGCTTGTTCGATTGAACTTATACGTTGGCAAATAAAGCCTGCAGGCCGGCCGCCCGGCCGCCAAGAAAATGCCGGCCCTCATTTAAAAGCCGCCGCTAAGGGCGGCCTGGCCGCTTAGGAACACTGGCAGGGTGCGAGTGTGCCAATGAGTGAAGTTGGGAGCGTACTGGAGAGCATGCCCCGGATTATACTTCAGAACATACTCGGAGGTGTACTTGTGAGCGTACTCGCAATGTACTTGGGAGTGTTTTGAGAGCTTACTTGGGAGCGTAAAGTCAAGCATGCTGGGAGTGTGTCATCGAGTCAAATTGGGAGTGTGCCATCGGGTGCAATTGGGAGCGTCCTTGAGAGCAAGCCCCGGAGTGTACTTGAGAACATACTCGGAGGTGTACTTGGGAGCGTACTCGGCGTCTATTTCAGAGCAGACTTCGGAGCATGCAATGAAGAGCATTTGGCAGTTTTGTTGAATACAGCGTGAAGTATAGTATCAAGCGCACATATTTGCATGTGTATCATAGTAGTCTAGTCAACACGCAAGTCTATGGGACCTCATAGTGCCACGTGTTAAATATGCAATGGATTCCTGTCACAAAAACAGCTTCTCTATCAGTTAAGCATCCTGTTAGGTCATTATTCCCTGTGTTGTGGCGACCCGACTTTAAAGGATGGCTGTTACCCATCCCCGGGTAATGTTAGCAACTGGTCTGGGTTACCCGGCTGCGGTCCGAGTTCGATCCGGAACCGTGGTCCCCGATTAGTTCTAGGACCTGTCATGACCCAAAACGCCCGACAACGAGTGCATCCAAACCCGAACTGCACCTAAAACTGTGGTTTTTTGGCCAGGTTTTTTATACTGCAGAGTCTCATTTTTGCAAACTCAGAACTTTATCTCCAATTCAGTTTTTGAGTTCTGAATGTGTCATAATATGATACATACCTAAATTATGCAGTATTGGATGCTCTTTTTCATCCCGCTCTCCAAATTGCATTCTAATCAATAATCATGGAGTCACTGCGAACAAGGTCCAATGTTCGCCAGTATTTCACAACGACTGCACGAATATTCATCTGTTTCCAAATTGAAGAATGTTAGGTAATAGGGCATTCAAACCTGCGTGATATTTGTATGTTTTATATTGTGATACAATCATAACTCAAATGCTTAATTGGTGCCAAAGATCTGGATATGCAAAAATGTGGAACTGGCCAACACACTGCAGTTTCAGTGCAGTTCTGTTGGTCGATAGAGTCAAACCCTTTGCAATAGTTCCAGTTCAGTTCCAACCCAGAACCTGATCTGAACTGAGAACATTAAACCATTGCGAACACTCACCCCAGGTCACGTGCTGTCATTACTGATTTTTTTGAAAGCTGCAATGTTACATTGTATGCTATGTTAAAACTAACCATTAGGGTCAGCTATATGCAGGTAACGTCCCTGGCCATTTCTAATACTGTTGTCCAAATCAGGAGTGTCATCTTCCTCATCATAATCTTCATTGTGGTAGGTATTATCCTCTGCAGGTATGCAAACTCTCCAGGTGACATTAAGAGTCACTTTACCAAAAGAAGATTATCAATTTTCTGTAATTGAATGTCTACAAGCCAAGTGCATTTAAGCTCTGGCAGCTTGCTTGAAAGGCAGTACAGCAAAATTGACAGTAATTTCTTAAGTACAGTGTTTCTGTATGTCAATTGTGTAATTTTGGCATGTTTCAAACAAGAGGTTAACTTGTGTATCATTGAATGCGAAACATCAGCAAAATGTAAATTGGTCAGGAAGCGACACGCAAACCTCCCAGACACTCCGTTAGGCCTCACCAGTGCTTTTACGTACATCCAGCTGCTCCCGGGCCCCCCTGGAGCAAAGTAAAGTGCTCTCAGACTCTGCAAGAGCATTCACAGGTGCTCCTGAAAGCACCAGCAGTTATGGAGGTGCATTCAGGATGCTCCGATATTTGACTTTTAGCATAGTCGGATTTTGGAGCAGCTGAGACCTCAGCGCAGGTCTGTAGGAGATACAGGGATAACAGAAATGGACTGAGCGATGGGGCATACAGAGATGCAGAGATAACGGAGATGGACTAAGCAACAGGGAGTATATATTTGGGAGATCCCCGGGAAGAAAGATATCATATCATTATAGGAAATACCGAGTTTATCGTTCCCAGCTCCTGGTCCCCCACACTCTTGCCGAGCTTTCATAGATCCACCAAATTTGTGCAGTTTCTCACGGCCGGGTACCGCATCATATCCTCGGACTCTCTTCCTACACTCCTCGAGCTAGAACCGCACTGTGTTCGGAATTCCCTTCGGATGCCGTGAGAGCTCCACCATTTCACCAAACCGTGATCATGTGAACTTAGAGATGTACTTGGAAGCCGTGATCGAAGGAGTGTGGACAAGCACTTGGAGATTGATTGAACTCAGAGATGCAGTTGCAGACCGTAATCGAGCGATTTTGGAGATGCACTTGGAGGCCATGATTGTGCGAACTTGGAGGCCATGATTGTGTGAATGTGGAGATGCACTTGGAGGCCGTGATCGTGCGAGTTTGGAGATGCAAGGACGCCGATGGTGCCAACTTCGTGGCCGTGATCGAGCGTGTGTGGTGATGCACTTGGAGGCCATGATCGAGATTGCAGGTATACTTGGAGGCGGTCGATCTGGAGGCGATAGATCAGGATGTGGTCGATCTGGAGGCAGTAGATCTGTAGGCGGTAGATCGGGAGGGAGGTGGGACGGGACCTGTGACTCTATTCATCGGTTAACTCGTAATTGTGGGAATGAAGAGAATTAAGTCCAAGAAAGGTCCGGCAAGAGATGAGAGACTGGCTGGAGGCGGGAGACAGTCAATCTTGGGATGATGCAGTACTCGGTGTATGGAGTACTCTGTGTATGCAGTCCTCGGAGTACACTGTACTCCGTGTATACTGTACTCCGTGTATACTGTACTCGGTGTTAATGCATGATCTTGGCCTGGAGAGATAGAGAGGGATGACTTAACTTCGTGTTCTTAGGTGATGGTAGAGTTGAGGACGAGATGGAGAGACGTGGCAGGAGATGGGGGAAATCAGCATGAGAAACTGGGACTTAAGATAATTCCGTGTGCGAGTCAATTTACCATCTCTGATACGGCATCTATGAGGCCCAATCTGGCTTGTAATCCCACCGATATGAGGTCTTCCCAACCCTATCAGTCAAGTCGTACCCCTGATTTCTCATATTCACTCATATCCTCCACATCATTCTCATCTTCATCCACCATCTCTCTTTTTCTCATCCACAACTCTACCATCATCGCAGAACACAAAGTTAAGTCATCCCTCTCTATCTCTCCATGCCATGATCATGAGTTGACACCGAGTACAAGCATACACCGAGTACAGCATACACCAAGTACAGCATACACCAAGTACAGTATACACCTAAGATTGTTTGTCTTCCCTTCATTCACATGATTACCAGTTGACCCCTGAATGTAGTTTCAGCTTCCGGCGAGCCTCCCTACACAATCCACTGCCATCAGCCAGCCCGGCTTGAGAGCTCAAAGGAAAAGTCACCTTGTGACATTCCTACCTTTGCGAGCCAACTAACTGCTAAATCAAGTCTTAGCACCCGGCACGCTGTCCATCGACTGCTTCCAAGTACTCGTCAAATCTCTTTCCATGAGGGCCTGCAAACTGTATCTCCAAACTCGCACGATAATGGCCTCCAGGTGCATCTCCGATCTCGCTCGATCACGATCTCGGAGTTCATCTCGACATTCACTCGATCACGGCCTCCATATGTATCTCCAAGCATGCTCGATTACCGCCTGCAAGTGCATCTCCAAACTCACTCGGTGACGGCCTCCAAGTGTATCTCCAACTACGCTCAATTACGGCCACCAAGTCCATCTCCAAACATGCTTGATCACAGCCTCCGGGTGTGTCACTGAATTCACTCCATCATCATTTTCAGGCGCACCTCGAATTGCGCTCAAGCTCCGCCTGCTGCCAGTTTAGATATACTGTGTTTAGATGGGTAGCATATAGATGCATATATGGGAATACAAATTGAATACATGAGTTTTAAAAATCGTTGAACGATATGTAGTAGCTGTGATTTCCAGGTGCACCTGCAACGTTCCCAAAGATGTGGTTTGTTCCAGACTGGTTTACTGTGATTTGAGGTGCTTCCAGGCTTGTCGTTGGCGCTCCCAGGCTTGTCACCGGCGCTCCTAGGTGCTCCCAGGCATGCCGTCGGCGCTCCGAGACTTGTTGCTGGCGCATCCCATGGTACACCTTTACCAGTCATCAGAGATCGCAGTTACTCCGAAGGCCGGTCGGAATGCCCTCCTGCGGTCTGACTCTCTCATGAAATTGACGCATCTAAGTTCACACTCCACATCCTCTCAGACACTCCTGGAGGCTCCCAGTGACTAAAATACATTTTGCTGATAAACATACCACCTAGCTGAAAAATCAAATATTTAGCCACAGAATGTATGTCTACATTCAACTGTTAATGTATGGTATTCATGGTAGACTTCTATATGAAACTAGCTAAGTGTATATGGCAAAGTACAGAATATGATGTTTAATATGAATCAAGGTACCATCATATTGATGATAACTAAGTCATACCTGGTCACCAAGGATTGAGCATATACCACTTTCCACCAATCGGCATGAACCTCATGATTACACCTGCAAATACCATTGTTAAGTATACTACTGATGTCTGTACTGGACTTGATAGTGACTTTCCTTCATGATATTCTCGTATTATTGCCACTTTATAGAATAGGAATATTTTCCAATGCTTTCTCTTCGTATTATACTATTCTCCATTTGCAGTTCACTTCATCTTGGTACTAGCATATCATACATTGTGAGAGTGTACTGTCATCAACTGGGCCGGGTAACCTGCCCGTGGTCGGGATTTGAATGAGAAACAAGCATTGTTTGGGTTTCAAAACCGTTCAACAACCCGTCCCGCTGACTCTGGGCTGGTCAAATCCGGACCTGTTCACCTCAACCTGCAGGTTTCGCCGGGTTTGCCTACACCTGGCGGTTCCAATCTCCAGTTCTGTGTTTCGTGTTTCACATATATGGTTGCATTCAGATATGCTACTGTTATTCACAAAATATTCACATTGGTATGTCACACTTTGTTTTCATGTAATGGCTGCCTTAATAATGAAAACAAACAGAGACAAGTGCGCTACCACATCCGGAAAATGAGTGTCAATGGAGCCTCAACAACTCTTGGACATATATTGTGGATAATCTGGGGGGCGACAGGCTACACACATTCATAAACATAGTATTGGCCACCTTTATAGCAAAATGAAGATGCGAAACACTCCCTACACCATTTTCGAAATATGGGTCAACTGAGCATCAACAATTTTTGGACTTGCACCATAGGTAATATGAGTGGCGCTTAATCACAAGCATCCATAAACAATGATATGGCAGCCTGTATAGGCAGCAATGTATTGGATATTCCCACCATATCCTCCGGGCCAGTAACAACTTAAACCATTTATAGAGCTACCCCAATATATTCTTGAGCCTTTTAACATATGAAAACAGTCATAACTATGTATAGAGACCATAACAGCCACATTGCACTGTGATGAGCCATGATGGAAGTCCAACAATCTTTAACGCTCCGTTGATGCCCATTTGCATGATGGGGCAGGGAGCATTTCCCATATTTATTTTCCTATCAATGCGGCCAATACTGCATTTATGACTGTTTGCAAATAGTCGCCCGCCAGATTGAGCAAGATACACAACCAACAATTGTTGACGTTCCACTGACACTCATTTTCAAGATGGGGTAGTGAGGGTATCACAATCTGTGTGGCCTATAAAGGCACCCAATACTTCTGTGATGACTGTCTACAACCTAACAGCGGTTAGTTTACCCAGTACACAGCGCCAAAGATTGTTAATGCTCTGTTGATACTCATTTTCAAGATGTGGTAGTCAGCATGTCAGTATAATGTTTGCCAATAACGGCAGCAAATACTTCCATTATGTATAACCACGACAAAATCAATAGTTAATTGGCAGATGTACATGACCGAAAATTGTTGATGCTCCATTGACACTCATTTTGCCACATGTGTATCCACAGTATGCAATCATTAGATTTGGCGTAATCTGTCATTCACATTGTTTTGTCACCCTTTCTAGCGTTTTCATTTACTTTCTCCTTGATCACTACATTGTTCTTAAATAATACATATACCTATATCCTTTAAAATTTACTTTACAGTGTCCATTAATTGTAGATGATAATAATCTTCCAATTTCCCATGCCTTTCGATCAATGCTTGTCATCACTTGCAGGTTTACTCAATTGGCTGCTCTTGTCTTCAAAATGTATGTTACCTGCATTACCACACGGCAAAATGTGTACTAACCAGTGCATATTCCATCGTCAGTCAGCATATCTGGATCAAAATCTGTATCGTGCTGGCGATCCTGGGGATATGCATCAGGAGTAATAAATTCAGTGTACAGAAGTGAAGTATGTGAATACACATATCCAGCCCGCAGATGGTCAATTTGGGAACATCAAGCTCTGGAATTGTTACCGGTTAGCGCGAGTGGTGTTCTACGCAGACGTGTCGTCCGCTCTGGAGGCGGCTGTCACTGTTGGTTAGGTAGAGGTGCCCCTGTTGCTGTGGATCTCCAGCGTGTTTGCGGATTGTTGGCATTGCCATTTTTGCAAAGAAGGCATCTGGCCGTGTGGTTTGACGACGCATAGCCGGGTGTCTTTCTATCATTTCCTTCACCTGACTATGTCCAGGAAACTCAACATCCCACTTCTTCTCTTCTCGGACCACGGAACAAGGTTTGTTGATCAGATATTGCATTTCTCCTATTGCGGCACGCAAAAATGCTTCTATGGCCATTCTAGCAAATTTCAAGGCCAAGCACATGTCGGACTGTTCCAGCTGTACCTGTCTGCCTTCCCTTGCCATAGTAGCAGACATCTTGAAAACCTACAAGAAATTAGTTGCTGCTTCTAACAATGAGAGTTGGCTAGTGCATCAACCATATATGCTTCATTAGCCTCCTGTAAGCTGAATAATGGCTGTTTTGTCGAGTCACAGGGATACTTATTAGGAAAATTGTCCGTGAAAGTCCCAGAGGTAACAACATCTTGATGTTCAACTGCATCAACTGTGAGGACAAATGCCTTGGTCGGCCATGGAGGTTTCCCATTACAGGTAGAGATGAATTCGTCACATAGCGTTCTACATACACTCCCAGTTCGTTAAACAGTTAATTGATGGCTACTTATCTAGATATGAATAAGCTCACATCCAACTGCATGCTACATCTAGTTCTTGCTGCTTTTGGTGTTATGGATGATTTTTAAAATGTATATCCTAGGTCATAGTTATGCTGGCTGCATTCGCAGCGTTGTGGTGGACTAACCGCTGTCTGCGTACTTGATATGTGCCAATATGTTACGTATCTGTGGTAGCGCCCTCCAATCGGTTGAAATTGGATCCGCTCTCACATTGGTGATGTGGTTGTGTATCCACGATTTGCTTGTCTGCAAAAGCAGAGGACGCTGATAATGAAAAGAAGTGGGAAGTCCTCGGGATTATAAAGTTAGCTTCACGTCAGAATGGAGTCTGTAGCAGCCAACATATTCATTATACCAAACATGAATCCTGTTGAGTATGGCTGCAAGTGGCAGGGCATTCCCACTACCCCGCGATTTGCAATAAGTTGGTCCGATGTTGTTTCAATGTTGCCAGGGAGAACTTTGGGTGTATGACAGCCGAAATCTCATGATCGTCAGAAATAGTTAGGGTATTCTTTGATGGAATGGATGTCGGCAGATGTTGGCCTCAATCAATTCCTGGGATATTACATTAAACTGACAGTAACAATCAAGTCGTGTTGTATAGTTAGCCTAATAATTCCAGTTTTATTCAAAATCAAAAGCCAGAATTAGCTCGGTTCAAATTGATTCAACGTTGAAACCTCGACGTAAAAGACGCAGCTCACCTCCATACTGTCCATATCTTGCGACATCCAATATGTCGCCCAAATATAATGTCAACACAAACTACAATGTTCATTGCTCTGAAACAGAACTTTTTGCCACTTCCGGCTGGAAAACACTGCAAATCAACAATGCGGTCCACACCACGGCATCATCAAGTCAATGAAGGGAATAGGGGCTTGGAAGCAGAACAAGGCTGAGCCCTCAGGGCATTGTGCAGCTCGCGATGCAACAAGAAGCTTGCGGTAGAGAAACCACGTGAAATGCACTTCTTAAGCAATGAAGAGAAAGAGAAATGGATCGAAGATTATGTTGAGAGAGAAACCACTGGAGCAAGAATGTTTGTTGAAGACGCAGCAGCAACAGTTCAGCAAGAGCAGGAAGATATAAGACAAGCTGAAAATGCCGGATTCACAAACCGAGTGCTCTAAATGATGTTTTAGGACATACTGGTTGCTATCAGGGACAGTCTGAGTAATCTTGCAAATTCCAACGATGGAGAGGATGGGGAAGATGCAAATGTTGAACAGACGGAGCAGGGCCCGCGGAGCGAAGATGACAAACCCAGTTGGGTGATGGGCACACTCTGCAGAACAGTTCAGCAGCGCATGGAGAGGTTTTGGCTGAACCAGATGAAGCTGGATGAATTGACTCAACCAGGACGGAAGGACGCAGCTGGCTACTTCTGTGGAAACGATATGAAGTATGGCAAATTGGAATTGAACGTTCTCGCGGTTGTTAATCCACGGACAGAACATGATTCAGTGAGACCTGCACCGATGACGTTTGGAGAGCTTATGGAGTGTCCTCACATTGTACCTGGAAAATCGCACATGCCGCAAGGGACATCTCAACCAGGATGTATTCATATTGGGCTAAGTTCTGAGAAGCCGCAGTCGAACATGTGTATACCTGGTCTTGCGCCGGCCACAGAGCCCCAATCATATTTCATTCAAAATGTGAAGCCTATTGAACTCGTAAGCTTTGACCGCATTTTATAGTCTCCCCAGCCTATCTCCATTTAGAAGTCAGATTTGAATGAAGTCATGGTGAAGGCTCCAGCGTTATTGGAGGCATAGAGAGGCAAATTGGTATCGTTGATGTCATATCTCAGTTAAAAGCAATTTGTGTGCCAAGTTCACTATGTGTCAGCTGTTACTTGAATTCAGTGACCAAATTGTGATATATAATAATTTGTCTGTGCATGTGCAAGGGGGAAACGCACCAGTCAAAAGTTGTAGAATGCAAATCAGGCTATCAGACGGCCACTAAGTTTAATTTTAGTTTGCCAATTACTGTTAGGTGAGATAGCAAAAGCTATATTAGCAACAAAATATACTAACGAAATTTACATGAGGGATATCATACAAGTCATAGCAAGAGCGGTCAGTGCTCAATACGAATCTGTCTGAATGACACCCGTCGTGCTGTATTTAGATATGAATCGAACAGCCTGACTCTCCGCACAGACACCATGCATACGGATAAGATATTTGAGATTGCTTATGGTATGTCATAGAAATCGAAGAGAAGGAGCTGGATGATGAATGCTGAGCAAGTCGAGCTATATATAAGAAAAACTAGTGCAATGATCTACTTGAGGTGAATTGCCGGTCGCAAAAGCAGGAATCTGATAGTGCCACATCATCTCTTACTCCGATAAGGTGGATCAATGTTGACCAGAAATTGCGATGCAACAAATCTCCTCAATGCAAATGATAACACATAGAAACGCAATATTGGATGTCAATGATGAGTATACAATTCCTTGGATAAAATTATTGCGTGTATGGAGGCCATTTCGAGGTGATTGATGTATGCGTCAACAGAGCGTCGATGATATTAAGTCTTATACAGTTGACAATCAGAGGGCTCCATTGTCACATCCATCCAACTTGATTATACTGGTCGGAGTTACAGAGAGAATGGTCAATGACATGCTCGCTGCCTCATTCTAAAAACAAGTGTCATTGGAGTATCAATTATATTTGGCCTTGAATCAAGGGAAATCCAAAGGGCTGTGTGGTAACATCAACTTACAATTGAACTATTGGCCGCCTATCTAGCCAAAATGGTAGTGACAATATCGCTATTATATACTAAAAATAACCATCAACAGAGAATCAATGACATTTGCCCTTGCATCTTGCAAAATTCAATGGCTTTACAGCAACATCAACCCATAATGAAAATATCAGCCACGCTTCTAGGCAAAATGTTTTGCAATGACATTGCTGCTATGTGCTAAACATGAATGTCAAAGGAGCGCCAACGACTTGGGGCCTTACATGTTGGGAAACTCTAAGGCTGTGCGTAGTGTTAGCAAGATTTCCAGTTTTGACCCTGGCTGGTTTCATAGGTCTGTGTGGCAACCACCTTACCTCATCAGGAATTGATGATTATTTCAACGAACCATTACATCAAGGCCATAAATATTGATCAGAGAGTTTGGTGTTTCATATGTAAAATATGCACCTCTGCGTGGCATTTGATTTGGCAGTCTACTATTTTTGACATCTTTCAATCTCGGCAAATGGTAGCCCAAAAACGACATTTTTGGGCCGGAAATGACAATGATTTCAAAGCAACTTGCTGGCTTTCGAAGATATCAAAAATCGGAGACTACAAAACGATGCACCGTCTGAAGCTGCATATTTCATACATCAAACAGTAAATTATTTGATCCATATTCATTGACGTAAATAATGCAACCATTTGGCACAAACCCAGACAAAACCAGCCCGTTCTGGGTTTTCTTCAAACTGCTATAATTGAAACAGTCCGAAAACGTAACCGTTTCTGACACTAGCTGCGCGGGGACTTGTAGCCATAATTGCTTTATTGGCTGCCTTTCTAGGCAAAAATGGTAGCCACAATATCGCGACTATGACCCAAAAATGAGCATCAACCAAGCGTTAACAATTTTAGGTATAATATCTTGGATACTCAATGGATAGTGGAATCATCTCAATCCATTATTGAACTATTGTCCACCTGTGTGCGCAAAAATGCTTTCGACGACATCGTAACTATGCCCTGGAAATTAGCTTCAACTGAGCATCAATGATTTCAGGCCTTGCATCATGGATATTCGAGGGGCTGTGCGACCACATCAATCCATAAATGAACTATGAACCGTCTTTCTCAGCCAAAATGCTCGCGAACATGATCGTAAGTATGTCCTAACATGAGCATCATCAGAGCGTCAACAGAGTGTCAACAGAGGGTCAACAGAGCATGAACGACTTTTCATCCTGCCCTTTGGATAATCTAAGGACTGTGCAACGCAGTTAACCCACAGTCAACCTATCTGCACCCTTGATTAGCAAAAATGCTTGTGACAATATCACATCTGCCTCCTACAATTGAGCGCCTACAGAGCATCAACAACTTTTGTTCGGGGGCTCAGTATACTATGCAGCAATGAACAGCATTGTGTTGTTTCTAAATTCAGTTTTTCACGGTCAGTCTTTTCAATACATCCATGTATACAACTTCACAAATTCGCATTCAATTTCTCACAGATTTGAGTATTTTGCTTGTAGCTCTGGAGGCAATATTTAAGAACCCACATTCCGCTTGACTATAATGCAACTTTCAGCCTTCTCTGGAGTCGAATTACACAGCTGTTTATTTGGAGCCACATGTCAGATTCAAAATGTCAAGATTCGTCATTGGAAGAGGTAATGATCGCTTCCAAAAACAAAGGTTTGTTCATTAATGATTTGAGTGATCTTTATTTACACATCATCTTGGATGCTTGGCGGACTTGAATGTATGTAGGCTCCAAAAATCCTATCTCTTGGAATCACAGCAGACATGAGTAGTGTTAGCAACGGGTCCGGACTGTGACTTCAGGTCCGGATCCGGGTACAAAGCAAAGCTTTGCCAAAGTGACGGGCCGGGTGATCAATAAATGCAAACCGTGCACTCCGGTATGGTTCGATGGTAAACTCGCAACCTGTCAGAAATGGGTGGGTTGTCAGCAGGTTGCCCAGCGGGTCCATCTATAGATTCATATAAGGCTCATGTATTTGCAGTGTGATAATAGTATCTTATCAAAGTCGCGTTTTCAGCAACCAATCATGCCCTTTTGCTTGTTGTGCAGTTTGCAATATCAATTAATTTGGTATCTGTACTTCACCTTGCATATATGTTATTTTTGCCTTGAAGGGCGGTGAATAATCAACTTATGTGTGCGAAGTTCCGCGCAATGCCTTGTTTACGAAATATGAACGACATAAAACTGTTGACGCTCCGTTGACACACATTTTCAGGATACTGCAGGTAACATGTCACTGATATTTTTGCCAGTAATGGCTGCCATTATCTTAACAATGGATGTGTGCAACCAATTGGAACATGAATTACCCAAGATGCAGAGCTAACAATCGTTGACGCTCCGTTGATGCTCATGCTAAGAATGAGGCAGTGACTGTGTTGATATGTCTTTCAGCAATAAAAGTTACCAAAACATCGGTTATCAATAACATCGACCTAGTCACTGGTGAATTACCATACGTACAAGACCACCAATCGTTAACGCTCCATTGACGCTCATTTCAATGTATTGTCCATTCAACATCTGCAGCGGTCAATGATTGTTTTTATTATGATTCGACTGTATCAGTTGCCTTTCTGCCCGATTGAGACTCGGCCCTGTGGCAAACCCGAGCGGCATAATAATCTTGCACTGTTCACTCTCACACAACTAAAAATGTTGTATCACACCAAAAGATTCATTGCGCCTGCTATACATTTATTTATAAACCTGTATTCACAAGCGACGTCTTACCATTCGCCCATAATAGATCTCTAAACGAAACTCTCGGTCAAGCTACATAAATACGCTGCTGAACCATTGACGCATTCTGCCCTACTTGTTCTTCACACGTTTGTCTCTCCTCGTTTCTAATGCATTGAGTGTCAGCAACCCCTTTTCAGCTTGTCTTTTCGACTTCCATGTTGGCCGAACCAATCTGGGAACATTTGGCGTGACACTCACATCCTACTGCTCTGGGCATTCCGGATCCTCGATGCCAGTGTTGTGCTCTATATCTGATGCATCATCTGCTGCGCAATCGTCTTCACTGTCATTTGGATTATCCAATTCCCAATTCCGGTGTAGCCGATTTTCGGTGTCCGGAATACTGTCTGGTGCGCTGTCCTCGTCGCTTTTGACTGCATGACGTTCGATTTGCCAGATTCGTCGGACATTGAATATTTGAGTTTTCTCTGTTCTTGTTGAATTCATACAGTATGCACTCTAATTAGAGTATGACTGGATGAATATTTGAGTTCGTCCTTGAAGGAGGTCCTCTGTGGACAAAGTTTGTGGCAAAGGTGATCTTTCTAATGATTTAAATGCAGCCACACCATCATGTTGAAAGAGTGTCCAGGAGCCTTTGATGATCTAATCGATGTTCGAAATGTATCCAACAACTGCCATCACCTTGTTTTGAGTGCGAGAGTCCTTTTGCGTAGCACATAAGTTCTGGCTGACCTGGCACATCTCCAGAAAGTTGTGGACCTTGGCCATTCAGTGCAATTTCCTTTCCTCTGGCTCGTTTATATTTCCGAGTCGTTTTCAGCGTTCGTCGCGTCCGACACGAGGTTATTGCCAACCAATATCCCGTTATTGGCTTGAGCAAGCTGCCTTACAACAACATTTTGGCGAACGGTCTCGCCTGCGGATTTCGACTGCTGCCAGCCAATAACATCCCGCCCAAGCGAAAAACTCGCCTCCACTCTGACACCATGTGGTATGATAAAGAATATATTGCATGCCACATTGGAGAGATCAGCGTACTTTCAGTGCATTTCCTCCTGTTGACGCCACCTGTCGGTTATGTCTGGTATCCAAAATATACTGCTAACCCCACTGGGTCGGATTGGCAATCATTGAGATTTGGATAAGTTTGCCCCCAGTTCTTTGGTGCTGTGGGCTGGGAATTCAAATAGAGCTTGGCTGCGGTCAATAAACGTGCTGCGCGATCGCTTGATCCATGTGTCGTCTCGGCCACATTGTTAGGCATTAAGTATTCTTCATCATCGCTGGACAAATCGTATGAATCAAAGGATGATTGACATCACCCAGAAGTCATTGCAGAGGGGACGAGATTACTGCTCGGTCAGTGTTCGAGTTTATTTACCGTCACACATCGACATTTCGCACACTATACATTTTCCACCGACCTCAGGAATGCCTCCTGGTATTGGGTAGTATCGGATGTCTCATCCTCAGGATTAATAGCCATTCCCTTGTACCACTGTCTAAATCATCGCAACTTCCGGAATCGATCAAGGATATGTGCAGAAATTACAAGCAAGCCTGTTGTTGGAGTCACTTCAGCGAAGTATTGTGGAAGCTTCTGTCGAGCTAACTTCTCAGCGAAGAACAAGTCTTCCTTCCATGGAGTCTGCGTATTGGCCAAAGCTCGCATCACGCCATCCATGTGATCAAACGTGTCGTTGTATACTGTGATGACATGATGCAATGTGAATGTATGCCTCATCGATATCCACAGGGTCCAATACCGGAATGGCCTCAATACTTCCATGACATACTTCACAATGGTCCATTCATCTTGAGTTGTGAAATGTGGCCGGTAATCAGTGTATTTTGGATTTCGGAGCCACTTTCTTGTGAATTCCTGTAAATGATAGACACGCTCGAGCAACTCCATTGTTGAGTTCCAATGTGTCTTCACATCCATTATCAGAAGTACAGCGATGTGGACTTTGGCTTTTTGACACTCAATGAACTCGTTTCGGCGACCAGGTTTCAGAGTAATCAATTCAGCAAGCATTCTCTGCTGTATGAAGCTGAGTTTCAGGATTTTCAAAATATCATGAAATACGTACTTTCTCAATTATCCTTGCTAAACCTTGTCTCATGGCCGACACTTTGTTGATACTACCATTGCCCTCTTTTCGAAGTCTTTGACTCTTCCCAATGTCTATGCTTGCATTCTCTCCAAATTTCCGATCGTGCTCATGGACTTGCCAAGATTTGGTGCTGCCTTTTACACCGAGACTGCCGATGAATGCACCTAAAGCCAGCTGCATGACGTGCGCCATGAATGGCATATGGTTCCTCAATGCAGGCCACTCCATTCCAGCGGCCTCAAGTGTTGATTGCTGCTCGGGTGTCATCGAGTAATTTGAGGAAGCGTTATCAGTCGTAATACCAAGCAAACGGCCGTTGGTCAGTTCAAAATGATCAAGCACATTCTTCAAATGTATGGCTAGCCTTGCTCCGGGATGTTGGCCTTTGACCTGTCATTCTTAATCAGTTTTGGAAAGCAGAACAGAATTGGTGACCAACCTCATTGAAACCCAGTTGAACTTCGCGCAATGCCCAATTTCGATCCATATAGTATCCAATCACCGATGTCCTGGCTACTTTGTTACTTGATGTCCATCCGTCTAAAGCTAAACTAACTTTATTCCATGATGGCAACTGCTTCTTAATTGCATCCTCTGTCAGTGCATATTCCCTCCGGCAAATGTTGCTAAGGGTCGCAGCAGATGTCTGCGCTAGGAAATCGCATAATGCTGAATATGACCGTCGGAGGTCCAGATTTGATATTGCATTCCATGGAATATGAGCAGGAAGAAATCCTAACATGAGGTTGCGATTCCACGTGTCTTGGTGAAATTCAGAAGTTTGCAAGTCCTTAGCTGCGAGTTTAGAACATTTTGTCTGTCATTTCGGTCAATATGGAATACAGTGGACGTCAAATACGATTTGACTCTGTGAACATACTATGCTGATTCCTCGACTTACTTTGCTCTTCAGGATGTCCAATGCTGTTTCCTCAACCATCGAACTGGTCAATGTAGTAACCTCAGGCTCCGTTAATTCGTTTAACTTCGTGATGTGAGCTTTTGCCAGCAAGTGTTTCCCCATTGAGCTGGTCCCATGTTCTGATGGATGGGGAAGAACTTGATGACAAAAAATACATATGATGCCAGGGCTGCCGGTCTCCTCAATTCCACAGTGTAAATATAATCGCCACGAAGGCCCATGTCTAGAATCATTCCAGGCAATTGGCACCTTGGAGCCTACATTCCGTTTAGCCCACCAAGCATCAAATATGATTTGTAAAGTCAGGTAACTCAAATCACGAATAATGACACATCCATTTTTGGAAGAGATCATTACAGTGAGCAAATAGGTGTTCCAAGATTTTGAATCCGACATGGCGGTAAGAATTAGAAAGCTCGATATCTCAACCCGGACAACTGCTGAAAGTCACGTTACAGTATAGTAGACTGCGGGTTCTTAAATATTGACTCTACCGCTACACGCAAAAAGATCAGATATGTAACACATTGCATGCATATTTGTGAAGTTGTATACAAAGACAGATTGCAAAGACTGACCATATAAAACTCAATTTAGGAACAGCACAATGCAGATCATTGCGGTGTATCATTTTGAGCCTCCACAAGAATTATTGACGCCGCGTGGGTGCTCAATTGTTGGAGGCACATGCGATATCATCACTAGCATTGTAGCCAATAAAGGCTGCCGATAGGTTCATGATGGGTTGTCTGCGTTCTATTGCCGTGAGTCTCTCCAAGATGCAAGATCAACAATCGTTGACACTCTGTTGGCGCTCTGTTGACGCTGATTTTAGAACATCTCAACGAGTATGTCGTACACATTTTTGCCTAGTAAGGTGGCTCATAGCCCCATTATGAATCAATGATGTCGTACAGCCCCGTGATTTTCCAAGATGCAAGGCGTAAGATCGTTGACACTACATTGACACTCATTTTTGAACTATGGTGACGATGCCGTGGAAAGCCGTTTTGCCTAGCAAGGCATTCAAAAGTTTGATTATGTCTTAATGTCGCTTCACAGCCTGTGCATTGTCCAGGATGCAAGGCCAAAAGTCATTGACGCGCTATTGTCACTCATTTATAGAACGTTGAAGCGATTTTGTTGGAATGAGTTTCGCCTAGCAAGGCGGCCAATAGTTCGATTATAGCTTAATGTCGCTGCACAGCCCTTGCATTTTCCAAGAGGCAATACCAAAAGTTGTTGATGATCTGTTGACTTGCATTTTTAGGACATTGTAGGGATGATGTCGCTACTCCGTTGGCCGAAAAAGGCGGCCAATTGTTCGATTGTGGCTAAATGTCGCCGTACAGCTTTTGCATTGTCCATGATGCAAGGCCTAAAATCGTTGATGCTCTGTTGGCGCTCATTTTTAGGAAATAGCAGCCATGTTGTCTCAACTTCTTTACCCTAAATAGGCGGCCGATAGTACGATTATGGCTGAATGTTGCCGCTCAGCTCTTGCATGTTCCAGGATGCAACGCCTAACATCGTTGACGCTCCGTTGACTCTCATTTCTAGGACAATGTTGCCATATTGTCGCAATGATTTTCGCCTAGAATGACGGCCGACAGTATGATTAAGACTTAATGTCGCTGCTCAGCCATTGGATGTTCCAAGATGCATTGCCAAAACTCATTGACGCTCCGTTGACGATCATTTTTAGAACATTGTAGTGATGATGTCGCAACAGTTTTCACATAGAAATGCGGCCGATACTTCGATTATGGATAAACATTGCCACACAGCCATCGCATTTTCTATGATGAAAGGCCAAAAGTCGTTGACACTCCGTTGATGCTCATTTCTGGTGCAAAGCAGCGATGTTGTCATAACGTGATTAGCCTAGACAGGCGGCCGATAGTTCGATTATGAGTAAATATCACTGCACAGCACTTTGGATTTTCCATGATGCAAGGCCAAAAATCATTGACGCTCAATTTTAGAATATGGCAACGAGCGTGTTATTTGCTATTTTCACTATTAATCCAATCAATACATTCACTTTGGAAGGATGTGACAATGCAGCTCTTCGATTGCCAAATGTGTAAGACTGAAAATTGTTAACACTCTGTTGACGCTCACATTAATCACATCGAAACAGCCTTTGTACACTCAATAATTGTATGCAACCAATCATATACACATTATTGGTCATCCAATATTGCGTTTGTAAGTATTATCATTTGCATCCAGCAGTTTTGTTACAACTCAATATCTGATCAACTGCTTTCAACGCTATTTCAGTCAGAGATGAGGTGGCCCTATCAAAATTCTTGCGCTTTCGGCCAGCAATTTGTGGCATGTAGATCTTCTGACCAATTTTTGGTAAATATAGCTCAACTTCCTCAGCTTTCGTTATCCAGCTCATTCTCCTCGATTTCCATGACGTACCATAAGCAATTTCAAATATCCCAACGATGTGCATGAGGTCTGTGCAGACAATTATGCAGTTGGATACATGCATCAATACGGCAGGACGGTCGTCGTTGGGACAGATTCGTCTTGGGCACTGACCGCTCTTTCAATAACACGTATGACATCACTCACTGAACTCTTGTTGGTATATGTCGTCACTGATTTAGCTTTAGGTTTGCCGTGTAACAGTCACCTACAGATAGAAATCGAATGTTTTTGCCATTTTTCCACCTTATTTGGATTCTAGAACTTTCACATGGTGCGTTCGACCTCTGCACATGCATAGTGGAATCCTCATGTCTCTCAATTTGGTCACAGAAATCAAGAAAAAGCTGACACGTAGCAAAAGTGGTAAACAAATTGCTTTTCACCTAGATATGAGGTCAAAAATGACAATTTGCGTATCTATTCCTCAGCAGATATAGGAGCCGTCACCATGTCTTCCTCCGAATCCGAAATCTATATGGTGATCAGCTGTAGGCTATATGCAGGGGTAGAAGCTTACTGGTTCATCAGGCTTCGCTTTCAGCAAAGGTGACATATTGGGCTCTGCGGCGGGCAAAAGACCGGATATGCTTGCATCCCACTGCGGCTTCATCGAACCTAGCCTCATATGACTACTTCCTGGCTGAGAAGTCCCTTGCGGCATGTGGGATATTCTGGGGACAATCTCAAGACCCTCCATTAGCTCCCAAAATGTTGTTGATGCAGGTGCCGCAGCCTCATCATCCGTTTGTGGTTGAACGATGGCCGGAATCATCAATTCGGATGTGCCGTACTTCTCATCTCTTTCACCGAAGTAGTTGGCTGCATCCTCCCATCCAGGTTGTGTCAATTCATCAAGTTTCATCTGCATCTGTCGAAACCTCTCCATGCGCTGCTGGATCGTTTTAGTAATTGTGCCCATCGCCCAGCCGGGTTTGTCATCTTCGCTCAGCTTGCCCTGCTCTGTCTCTTCATCCTCTTCTTCTCCATCCTCCCCATTGTCGGAACTTGCAAGATCACTCAGACTGTCTCCGATAGCAACCATCATCTTCTCAAATGTCTTTTCGAGCTCTTTGTTCGTCAATCCTTTGATCACAGCATGCTTCATATCTTCCTGCTCTTGCTGAACAGTTGCCTCTGCATCTTCAATTCGCTTTCTTGCCCTAGCGGTTTCTCTCTCAACATAATGCTCAATCCATTTCGCATTCTGTTCATTGCCTAAGAAGTGTGTTTCTCCTCGTTTCTCCACCTCAAGTTTCTTTGTGGACCTCAAGCTGTGCAATGACCAAAGGGCTCGGACTCTTTCAGCCTTCAAGCCGCTCTTGCCTTCATTCGATAGATGAAGTCGTTGGGGAGTCTGCTTTGTGGATTTGCTGTATCTGCCAGCCGGAGGTGGCGAAATGTTCTTTTTTGGCGCATTGGCCGTTGTAGATTGCATTGACTTTGTTGCGCGAGATGTTGGATGTTGTACGATATGGACAATATGGAGGGAAGCTGCGTCTTTTATGTCAAAGTTAGTACGTTTACTCATCTAGAACAAAGCAAAAGCTCCCGTTTGAGTGTCAGTAAATCGCAAATAGTGATGCTAACCGTACAATATCACTTGATTGTTACTGTTAGTCTGATGTATTATCCCAGGAATTCTTTGAGCCAAACATCAGCCAATGTTCTTTCCCTCAAACAATGACCTATTTATATCTAACAATCACGCGATGTCGGCTGTCGTACACCGCAAATCATCCCTGTGAACACACAAACAACAATGGACTGACATATTCCATATCTCGGGGCTGTGGGAAACCCTTGCAACTTACAGCTATGTGCAGGCGGATTCACCTTGAGTATAATACAGATGTTGGCAGCTAAATATTCCATTCTGACATGACGCTAACTATATAATCCTCAGGACTTCCCACCTCTTTTCGTTTTCATCTTCCTCTGCAATTCCACGTGAGCTTATGATGGAGACACAACCACCTCAGCCAGGTCCGAGCGGATCCGAATCCAGCAGATTGGCAGGCACTTCGACAAATAGGTCACATATTGGCACACAGCAAGAACGCAGACACCAGTCAGTCCACCACAACGTTGCAAATGAAGCCACAAAAACTGTCACCCAGGATGCACATTTCAATATCGTCCGTAGAACTGGAAGCTGCCAGAATACGAAGCAGCATGCAGTTGAATGTGAGTTTATCCATACCGTGGTCAACGGCCGTCAATTAACCGTATACCATGCAGCTGGCATACGCCGAGTGCTAAGTGACCAATTTTTCACTGCCTGTAACCGGAACCCTCCATGGTTGACCAACGCATATGTCCGCACAGTCCATGACATTGAACCTCAAAATGTCGTAAGCTCTGGGATTTTTGTATACCCATTTCGTGATTACATCCCCGAGAGTGGACAAAACAGGCTCTAATGACCTTCGAGGAGGCTACAGAAGTGTATATGGTTGAGGTAATAGCCGCATCTCACTGTTTGAAGCAGCAACTAGTTTCTTGTAGCTATTCAACATGTCTGCTAGGATGGCAAGGCAAGGAGGTCGGGTACAGCTGGAACTGTCTGACATGCACCTGGCCTTAAACATGACCAAAATGGCCAAAGGAGGATTTTCTTGTGCCATTATAGAGGAAACGCAATACCTAATCAAAACACCTCCTGCCGAGATCTGCGAAGAGAAGAAGCCGGGTGTTGCATTTCCTGGGCATGAATAGGTGAAGGCTGCGATAGAAAGAAACCTGGCAATTCTTCATCATAACCACACTCCCGCATGCCATCGTTTCGAAAATAGCACCACAAACAATCCGCAGACATGCTGGAGACGCAAAGGATCAGGTGCACCTCCGCCCAACCAACACAGACAGCAGACTCCAGAGGTGACTCCAGAGCCAACGCCACCTCTGCCCGGAACACCACCCGCTTCAACCCATGATACTTACGTAGCGCAACCTCTCGAAATCATCAATTTGCCGGCCAGATATGCGTATTCACATACATCAGTTCCCTGTGCTTAATCATTTACCCTCAATATATCTGCCCAGGATGGTGAGCACGATACAGATTTTGATCCAGATATGCTACCTGATGAAGGGACATCCACTGGTAAGTACATAATCTGCTGTGTGGTAATGCAGGTAACATTCATTTTGAGGACAAGAGCAGCCTATTGACCGAATCTAGCAGTGATGACTAGCATTGATCGAATGGCATCGCATTTTGGTGATTATTATTATCCTGAATTCGCGGATACTGTAAAGTTTATTTTAAAGGATATATTTATATGTATTATTAAAGAACAATGTACCGATCAAGAAGAAAGTAAATGAAAACGTTAGAAAGGCTGCCACATCGACGTGAATGATAGACTATGCCAAATCAAATGAATGCATGCTGTCGATACACCCATGGCAAAATGGGCGTCAACGGAGCCTCAACGACTCATGGTCATGTACCATCTGTAATCTGGGGGGCGATAGGTTCCGAATTGTCATCAACGAAGTATTGGCTGCCTTTACAGGCAACAGAGACAGTCAAATGCTCACTTCCCCATCATGAAAATGAGCGTCAACAGAGTGTCAACGAATCTTGTTCATGTATCTTGGGTAATTTGCCTGGTGATAGGTTGCTCATAGTTATAAATGAAGTATTGGCTGCTCATATAGGCAAAAGAGATAGTTACACACTCCCTGTTCCATCATGAAAATCAGCATCAACGGACAGTCAACAATTCTTGCTCACCTATCTTGGGTAATCTTGTGGGCGATAGGTTGCACATAGTCATAAACGATGTATTGGCAGCCTTTATAGGTAAAAGAGAAAGTGAAATGCTCCCTGCCCCATCATGAAAATGAGCGTCAATGGAGTGTCAACAATTGTTGGCCTTCCATTATGGTTAATTACACCGCAATATGGCCGTTATTGTCTATATACATCATTTTGACTGTTTTTGTATGCGAAAAGGCTCATGAATACTTCGTGGTAGATCTGTGAATGAAATCAGATGTTACTGTCCCAGAGGATGTGGCGGGAATATTGCATCGATATTTGGCCATAAAGGCTGCCATTTCGTTGTTTATGGATGCTTGTGATTAAGCGCCACTCATATTACCGAAGATGCAAGACCCAAAACTATTGACAGTCATTTTCATGATGTGGTAGGGCGCTTGTTCCCATTTGTTTTGATCATTGAGGTGGCCGATGCATTGAAGATGGACAGTGACATACCGATGTCATTATTTTCCGATCAACAGTCACAGATCTGAATGCGACCATTATTGTAAAACCCAAAGCACGGAACTGGAGATTGGAACCTGCTGGTCTGGCCAAATCCGGCGAAACCTGCAGGTTGACGGGTACGGGTCTGGGTTTGGCCCCCCACGAGTCAGCGTGTTGGGTTTCTGGACCGGTCTGGAACTGAACCGACCCGTTATTGAGGTCCAAACCCAGAATGCTGGTGGGTTACCCGGACCCGTTGCTAACACTAGACATGAGCCCTCATGGCAATTTTGTTTGCACTGCGGAATTGAGGAGACTGGCAGCCCAGGAATTCTATGTATCATTTGCCATCAAGTTCTTTGCCATTTATCAGAACATGGAACCAGCTTAATGGGTATACTGTTGGAGACCAAAGCTCCAATTGCAGTTTTAAATGAATTAACAGTCCGAAGTTACTGAGTGGACAAGTTTGACGGTCCAAGAAACAGCTTTAATCATCCTGAAGAGGTAAGGACATCGAGGAATGACACTAGTCAGTTCGCAGACAAAATGCATATTCAACATCCAGGTTGATCCATTTTGACTGAAATCACAGACATAACGCTCCAAACTGGCAGCTAGGCACTTTCAAACTTGCTTACTTTGACCCAGGCACTCGGAATCACTACCTCATGTTAGGATTCACTTTGGGTCCAATTCCATGCAACACTACATCAAATCTGGCGCTATGATCGTCACATAATGCATTATGATGTGACCTAATACTGCAGTCCGCAACAACCCTTAGCATTATTGTCCGTACGGAATATGCACTGACCGTGGATGCAAATACAAAGCAATTGCTATCAAGACATGATGTTGTTTAGCATTGGACGGATGGACATCAACAAACAAACTCGCCATAACGATGGTCATTGCTTACTATATGAAATGACAGTGGGGATGGTGTAAAGCACACATCACTTTTGATGAGGTTGATCGCCTATTCTTTGCCAGTTTTGAAAGCTAATTTAGGATGACAGGGCAAGGGCCAAGAAACTTGACCAGGGCTAGCTGTACATCTGAAGGACTTGCTTGATCATGTTAAGCTTACCGATGGCCATGTGGTTGGAATTATGCCTGTAAATGCTTTCTCAAATTACTTGATGGCTCACGAGCCGCAATTAACACTTGGGGCCTTCGGAATCCACTCGCCTTGATTTTGGAACCTGATACCATCAATGGAGCATGTGATACAGCCAGCTCAAGGTGCATTCATGACAAGTCTGGGTGTAAAACGCTGCACCAAGTCTTGGGAAGCATGAGCACAATCACCAATTTGGAGAGAATGAAAGTGTAGACATTGGGAAGAGTCAAAGACATTGAAGAGAGGGCAATGTAAGAATCAATCAGGTGTCGGCCATGAGACCAGGTTTAGCAAAGATAATTGAGAAAGTATGTATTTCAAGATATTTTGAAAGTCCTGAAACGACCTTGATATAGCAGAGAGTGCTTGCAGTATTGATTATGCTGACACCTGGTTAACAAAACGAGTTCATTGACTGTCCAAAACTAATAGTCTGCATCGCAGCACCACCAATTTTGTATGTGAAGACATAATGGAACTCGACACTGGAGTTGCTTGAGCGAGCCTACCAATTTCGGAAATTCAGCCTCAAGTGACTGCAAAATCCAAATTACAGTGATTACTGGCCACTCTTCACAACACAGGATGAATGAATCATTGTCAAGTACATCATGGAAGTTTTGAGTCCTTTCCAATATTGAACCCTGTGGATGTCAACGAGGCATATGGTGACATTGCATCACGTTGTCACAGTGCACAATAACATGTTGGTTCATATGGATGGCATTATGCGAGCATAAGTTAAGAGGAAGACTCGATTGGAGGAAGACATGTGCTGCGCCATGAAAGTAGCATGGCAAAAGCTGTGCAGATATTATGGTGAAGTGAATCCAACAGCGGGTATGCTTTTCATTAGTGCACATATCCTCGATTGTTTCCAGAAGTTACGATCATTTAGAATGTGAATTAAGGGATTGGATATTTATTCTGAGCACAAGACATCCTATACTGACCAATACCAAGAGGCGTTTCGGAAGTATGTGGAGAATACATACTTTGCCAAACATCGATGTGTGCCGGTCAATGAACCCTAAAGCATACCAAGCAACAATCTCGTCTGCTCCAGAATGGCTGCAGGGTCCGATCAATCACGTTTTAATCAATACACTTGCTTCAGCGATGGTGATCAATACTCAACGCCTAACGATGTGGCTGAAACGTCACCCGGATAACGTAATCGCACAGCACACTTATTGACCTCTGCCAGGCTGTATTTGAATTCACTACCTATAGCATCAACACACTGGGGGTAAAATAATCCACATCTCAATGATTGCCACTTCTACCCTATGGATATTAGCTGTACATTGTGGATCCCGGACATAACCTACTGGTGGCACCAACAGGAGTATATGCACTGAACGTATGCTGATCTCTCTAATGTGCCACACCACATAATATACATCATACCCCATGGTGTGGGAGTGGAGGGAAGTGGTCCCCTTGCAGGAGATGTTATCGGATGGAGGCAGTCAAAACCACAGGGGAGACCCTTTACAAGAAAGTCATTGTAGGTCAGTTTCCTCCAGCCAATGACGGGATCTTGTTGGGCGTTGACACAGTATTGGATATGACAAATGTACAAAATGACTCAGAAACGGAGACTGAGGCGGAGGAATGAACATTGCACAGAATGGCCAAGATCGACGACGTTTGCAGATGTGGCAGGCCAGCGAAAATCTGTGTGTGGCACAGAAGGAATCAGGTGGTCAAAACAAGCAGATGACTGCAGTAAGATACATTTCAGATACGGAAGAGACTATCAACACATCCTGGTCATACTTGTAACAGGACAGTGCGGCTGTTTTTAAATAGTCCGAAAGATCATCTTTACCACCAACTTTGCCTGGAAAGGACATGCCTGCAGAACAAAATGAAATATTGAATGTCTGCCAAATCAGAAGAATCAACCGTCATCCACTCAAAGGTGATGAGGATTGTGCACTACAAAGTATTTCAGATACTGAAAATTTGCGTAACTGGAATCACGACTTTGATAATCCAAATGACAGCGAAGACAATTGTGCAGCAGATGTTACATGTGATATAGAACAAGACACTGACATCGAGGATCAGAGATGCCCACAGTAGTGGGACAAGAATGCAGTACCAATTGTTCCCGGATTTATTGGACCAACACAAAAGTCCAAGAAGCAGGTAGAAAGGTGAAAGATGACGGCCAATGGAATGGAAATGAGAAGGAATATGGCAGTGAAGAAGAAGTAGGGCAGGATTGGTCAATGTTTCACCAGCTTCTTTATGTAGCTTGACCGAGATATTCTGTTAGAGATATATCATGGGCAAATGGTGAGCCGTAGCTTGTGAATATTTGTTGATAAACAGATGTATAGCAGGAGCAATAAATCATTAGGCAATATATATATATTTTAGTCGGATGAAAGCAAACAGTTCAAACATATTACTGCGCTCGGCTTTACCACAGGGAGTTACGCCTTTGGTGTCACAGCTATATTTCAGGGATCACACTGGATCACTGGATATTCCTAATATGGATACTCGATCTGGAATCACGAATATTGCTCACCTTTCCTTGTTGGATCCACCCTCCAGGTTAGTTCACTAATTAGTCACATCTGCATTACCCTACCTTGCTATCGATAGATCAACGACAGCGATCAAGCTGAGTGCCAACACGATGTGAATTAGCTATTGTTAGCAACTGTTCCACATTGGCGGTTCAGTTGTGGGTCCGGGTTGAAACCTAACTGGAACCGTTGCAATGGGTTTTACCCCATCAAATTACCGAACTGCACCGAATCCGCAGTTTGTTGGCCAGTTCCACATTTTCGTACACTGAGAACTTTGGCTCCAATAGAGTATGTGAGTCGTGATCATATCACAATATGATATATACATACAAGATGAAGTTTTAGATGCTGTTTAACCTCCCATTCTCCAATGTGCGACCCGATCACTATTCGTTGTGTCTCTTGGAAACACGCACAATTTTGAGCTTCATTGCACAGCAACTCAACGAATAGTGATCGGTAGGCAAAATGGAGAATGGTAGGTGAAAGAGCATCAAAAACTGCATATTATATGGATATATCATATTGTGATACGATCACAACTCAGATACTTAACTGGAGTGAAAGTTCTGAGTTCGCGACAATGAGGCTCTGCTGCATGACAAACCTGGCCAAAGAACCGCAGCTTTATGTCCAGTCTGGGTTACAACCCCATCAAGACAGCGCGGTTCGGTTTTTTGGACGGGTCTGGAACCAAACCAGACAAACCCGCCGATTAAAACCCGGACTTCTGGAGGGTTACCCGGACCCGTTGCTAACACTAGTATTATCTTTCAATCTGTATTGGTCGTAGGATCTCTAATCTCAATTGTCATCGCTTGTCTGCATAAAACCTTATTCCTAGTCGCTGAGACAACGAGTATTCTCTCATCCTCCAATGGTTCATTCCTTATGAGACGAGGTGTCGTCAACATCAGAACATTAAGGAATCTCGAGATATGCGGAGTCATATAAAAGATAAGTGGATAACCAATAATTGATAAATCAGAGTCCAGTTGACCGAATGGACTTATACGAATGAACCCTAAGTTCGACCAGACATTCTTGTTCTGGTGCGAATGGGCCATGTGATTCATATGTCCTGAGTGGTGCAGGATACTCTATGTTCAATATCTGGCAAAACAACTCAGTTACAGAATACTGTATATTTGAATCCAATAAAGTGTGGTCAAATTAAGGGTTCTGTCATTTGCCGCAATCATTTAACCATTATGTACCCGCTGGGTATTTGAGAGGGCACTCTCACTGGCTCTTGGTGACACCAACCTAGTTGTTGATGATTGGCTTCAGATGAGCTCGTATTTCATACGAGCGAACCCGTATAGCAATCATATCACAGTTCCAGCATATTACGTTGATTACGTAGTTAGCACTCCTCGGTGTTAAAACTCGACCATCAATGGTTGAAGGCAACGAGGATAAGGTAGTTACATATGCGAACTCCGAGACAGGCTTTGGCGGTCTTAGGATTGTTAAGCGTTGGGCTTGTCTGATATATATCAGCGATACAACCATGGTGGAAGGACATCGATGATCTACTATCTCGCATATAATCTACATTAACATTGCTCAACGAATCCTCATTCAGCTTCTGGACCTGCAGGTTAAGCCTTAACTTTATTCATGTGTGGTATCTATTAGTTCTGTAACGAAGTCAACGAGGATACATCTCTATTGATGTTCTGACTAGTACGTTAATCTTCAGTTCTATACCACAGATATATCTATTACTCTTTTTACATGGTTAATTATAGTATCTGCGTCAACGCAAGTCGTAGATCGGAAAGAGAGCAGAACGATACTTTGGAGTCCGAAGAAATTCTGAAAACCCAGTCGAATAACACCGTGGTTTATACAATACTTCTGCTAGGATCCTCCTCAGTTGGCACTACTTCTTCTGCTTAGGCAAAACTACTTTGCTGTTTCTTATAAGATAGGTCGATACTTGGAGTAATCGCACTTGGGGTCAGTAGGTCCTTGGTAATACCTGCCGGTTGCTGGGACGATACTCGACAAGTCCGAAGGATCTCTGGGAGCAACATGACCCTGTGGCTGTTCATAATTCTTGCAGGCATCTCTTGGGTTGTGTACATCAGTTTACTGATAGCGTTACACGAGACTCTTTAGTCAATACACCCTGTCGGGAGCAGACAACGGAATAGTTACCTTGTCTCCTTGGGTGGTAATCCTTATACACATCCTGAGTGAAGCTTAATGATTCTTCTCTTTATTGGTCTGGAATTCCTTAGGGGCTGTTATTGATTAGGACTTAGGGTGGATCTCCCAGCGTTACACAGGGCAGAGTCTCATTCTGTCAGAAGCCTACCAATAGGTTCAAATCATAATGAAAACAATTATCGATGGCAGCAGGTGTTGAATAGACAATATATTCAAAAGAATATCAGTGGAGCATTAACGATTGGTGGTCTCGTAAGTACAGTAATTGAACAGTGATTTGGTCACTGTTGTGTATAACCTATGAATTTGCAGCGTTCATCGGCAAAACAGACCACAATATTGTCACTGCCTTATTCGGTAAATGATCGTCAATGGAACATCAATGATTTTTAGCTTTGCATCTTGGGTAATTTATGTTCCTGTTGGATGCAGACATCCATTCATGAGATATTGGCAGCCTTCAGGGGCAAAAACGACAGCAACACGCTCCCTGCCACGTCCTAAAAGTGAGTATCAATGAAGCGACAAGATTTTTAGGTCTGGCATAGTGCTAATGAAGGCAACACGCAGATTTTAGCGCACATAACAGAATTATCGACCGCCTTGACAAGCAAAAATAAAACATATCAAAGGAAAAACAGGGATTCCAAATTAATTCATATTGCAAACTAGAAAACATGCAAAAACATATTACTGGTCATTCAAAACACGATTTTGATAAGATACTATAAAGACAGTGCAAAAACAAGAGCCTTATCTGAATCTATAGATGGATCTGCTGGGTGACCCTCTGACAACCAGCCCAATGCAGACAGGTTGGGAGTTTACCTTTGAACCGTGCCCAATGAGACAGTTCGAGTTTATTGACAACCGGGATCACCTATTTGGCAACTGTTCAGTTTGGACCCGGACCCGTACCCGAAGTTACGGTCCGGAACCGTTGCTAACACAATCAGAGAGTAATCGATACTGATCAAAGTAAATCAGGATGATTCATGGTGTGATGCAATAGATTCGTATCATGTTGAAGCACTTAATACACTAGTAAGTTGGGTATATAACCAGACACAGTTTGCTCATTTTTGCAAAAGTAGTATACCTAGCAGCTGTAGGGTACAATTGGCAACAGTTGAAAATGTATTGACCACACACCTAAATTGGAATCAATGATTCTCATGGGACTGATATGATATCTCCAAAAAGGACCCACAGCAATAACAAGGTATATCTTGAAGCTGTAGAAACTGTCTCCGGGAAAAATGACCTTACGCGACGCGTAACTCATAGAGAAGCTGTTTCTGGGACGGTAATCCATAGCATATTTGACGCGTACCACTATGAGGTCCTATGGACCTGCGCGTTGACTAGATTACGATGATACGCATGCGATTATGTGCGCTCGATACTATACATCATGCTGCATTCAACAAAACTGCCAAATATACTTCCCAAGTAAGCTCTCAAGACGCTCTCAAGCACACTCCCGACCACGCTCTCGAGTACACTCCCAATTACACTCGATGTTGCACTCCCAGCCTCCTTCACTATACGCTCCCAAGTAATGGTCTCCAAACGCTCTCAAGCACACTCCCGAGTACGCTCTCAAATACACTCCCCATTGCACTCGATGACACACTCCCAGCCTGCTTGACTATACACTCCCAAGTAAGCTCTCAAGACGCTCCCAAGTAAGCTCTCAAGATGCTCCCAAGTACACTCCGAGTACGAGGCTCCCAAGTACACCTCCGGGTACGTTCTCAAGTACACTCCCGAGCATGCTCTCAAGGACGCTCCTAATTGCACTTGATGACAGACTCCCAGCCTGCTTGGCTGTACGCTCCCAAGTAAGCTCTCAAGACGCTCTCAAGTACTCTCCCGACCACGCTCCCAAGTACACTCTCCAGAGGCAAGACACTCCCAATTTCAGTTGACTATATGCTCCCATGTATGCTCCTGGGTGCTGGATCCAGAGACTTGCTGAGTTGCAGGGGCCAGGCACCGGGAGGCAGGTGGCGGGAGGCGGATGGCGGGAGGCGGGTGGCGGCGGCCGAAATCATGACGTCGGTTGATATCATAGTCTGAACCTTATTTTTAGCGCGGCCACCGCGACGAGATCTCACGAAGCCTCATGGTCATGGTGTTGACAATTCCAGCCTTACATTCTGCAGGAAAGGTAGACAATTGGATCTTGGGGAGAGCAAATCTCCGACTCAGATTTTCCAGCGGAATCTGCTGCCTGCTTCCCACCGATTGTGGGCGTATGTGTGCGTATTCGGTCTGGGGCTGATGGTGATGATTGCCATGGTGATGATGGCCATGGTGATGGTGTCGGTGGTGGTGATCATAGTACCAGAAGCACTTAGACAAGTAGGTTGGCTATGTCAACGTTAGCATTAAAGCTTCCACAGATTTAGAACCTTCTATTAGCCAAAGCTTCCACAAACTCAGAGTTTGCCATCGGCCAAAAGCTTCCAGTGGAAAACTCTACTCCTCTCGAAGCGCGGCTCTCTCAAGCAGGCTATCAAGCAGGCTATCAAGCAGGCTATAAAGCAGGCTTTCAAGCAGGCTCTAGAGCAGGCTTTCAAGCGGGCTCTAGAGCAGTCTTCCAATCGCCAGCAGGCTCTCATGCGGACTCGCAGCGATAGTGTGTATAGTACCGGTATAAAAGCGAAGACTGCGGGCAGTAAAGACAGGTATAGGTCCATCTCTGGCCGGCAGCCGGCTATAGTTCCATAGGCCCATGCGCACATCTCTATGAATCGACTATAGATGACTATAGGCTGCGCGTCGCACAGAGGTCCACGGGAAGCTTGCTATGAGCTGCGCGTAGCCCAGCCTATAGTTGATTTGCACTTTTGCCGATGGTACTCTGTAAAATAAGACCACCGGCAAAAATGACCTTACGTGACGCGTAACTCATAGAGAAGCTGTTTCTGGGACGGTAATCCATAGCATATTTGACGCGTGGCACAATGAGGTCCTATGGTCCTGTGCGTTGACTAGATTACTATGATTCGCATGCGATTATGTGCTCTCGATACTATACATCATGCTGCATTCAACAAAACTGCCAAATGCACTTCATTGCACGCTCCCAAGCTCTCAAGACGCTCTCAAGCACACTCCCAATTGCACTCGATGACACACTCCCAGCCTGCTTGACAATACGCTCCCAAGTAAGCTCACAAAACGCTCTCAAGCACACTCCCGAGTACGCTGTGGCGAGAAAATCCGTTTCTCACCACCACCGCCACTCAGCTTGGCAGAGGACAGAGCTACGGCGGGTGTACGGAGATACAGGGATGACGGAGATGGACTGGGCGACGGGGGCAGACGGAGATACAGGGGTAACGGAGATGGAAGGAGCGACGGGGAGTATATATTTGGGAGATCCCGGGGTAGATAGACTCTCATCTCATCTTGTATCATCTTATCATACAACGAATTACACACTCTATCATTCCCAACTTTTGATCTCACTCGCTCTTTCCGAGATTTCGTGGATTCATGCAATTGCGTGGATCCTCACGGCCGGGTAGTATCATATCTTCTCACCCTCTTCCTACGCCGCTCCTCGAGCCAGAACCGCTCTTTCTCACGAATTCCCCTTGGAATGCCGCGAGAGGTGCGGCGGAGTGTTGATGATGGGCTCTCTGCCTTCTAGCTCCGCCGTTTCACCACAACGCTCTCAAATACACTCCCAATTGCACTCGATGGCACACTCCCAGCCTGCTTGACTGTACGCTCCCAGGTAAGCTCTTAAGACGCTCTCAAGCATACTCCCGAGCACGCTCCCAAGTACACTCTCCAGAGGCAAGACACTCCCAATCTCACTTGACTATATGCTCCCATGTATGCTCCTGGGTGCTCGATCCAGAGACTTGCTGAGTTGCAGGCGGCAGGCATCGGGAGGCGGGTGGCGGCGGCCGAAATCATGACGTCAGTCGATATCATAGTCTGAACCTTATTTTAGCGCGGCCACCTCGACAAGATCTCACGATGCCTCACGGTCATGGTGTTGACAATTGCAGCCTGAGATTCTGCAGGAAAGGTAGACAATTGGATCTTGGGGAGAGCAGATCTCCGACTCAGATTTTCCAGTGGAATCTACTGCTCGCTTCCCACCAATTGTGGGCGTATGTGTACGCATTGGGGCTGATGGTGATGATGGCGATGGTGATGATGGCGATGATGATGGTGTCGGTGATAGTGATCATAGTACCAGAAGCATCAAGACAAGTAGGTTGGCTACGTCAACGTTAGCATCAAAGCTTCCACAGACTTAGAGCTTTCTAGTAGCCAAAGCTTCCACAGACTTAGAGCCTTCTAGTAGCCAAAGCTTCCACAGACTTAGAGCCTTCTATTAGCTATAGCTTCCACAAACTTAGGGTTTTCCATCGGCCAAAAGCTTCCCGTGGAAAACTCTACTCCTCCCGATGCGAGGCTCTCTCAAGAAGGCTCTCAAGCAGGCTATCAAGCAGGCTTTCGAGCAGGCTTTCGAGCAGGCTCTCAAGCGCCTGCGGGCTCACATGCGGACTCGCAGCGATAGTGTGTACAGTACCGGTATAACAGCGAAGACTGCAGGCTGTAAAGACAAGTATAGGTCCATCTGATGAGACAATCAAATGAGGGTGAGAGAGATGATGATTGATTGAACTGTCTATCGTACAGAGAGAGAAGAAGATAGACATATATATAGAGAAAGAAATCATCTCAATCACTAAGAGCGAATCAACAAGAGAAAACACTAAGAGAAAGCACTAAGAGAAAGCACTAATCAGGCCCGAGGCTCGTGGGGAAATAGCTTCCGCACCAAGCCCGAGGATGGCGGAGAAATAGTCTCCGTACCAAGCCCGCGGTTGGCGGGGAAATAGCTTCCGCACCAAGCCCGAGGCTGGCGGAGAAATAGTCTCCGTACCAAGCCCGCTAAGTCTCGTGCATATCTTAGTCCCAATGGCCTGCGGGCTAAATCCCTTAGTCAACACCATCTCTGGCCGGCAGCCGTATATAGTTCCATAGACCCACGCGCACATCTCTATGAATCGACTATAGATGACTATAGGCTGCGCGTCGCGCAGGGGTCCACGGGAAGCTTGCTATGAGCTGCGCGTGTGCGCGTGTGCGTGTAGCGCAGCCTATAGTCGATTTGCACTTTTGCCGATGAGAGGTGGACATGATAGGTCCAGATTTCGAATAGGATTGTATTGATAAACACTTGTAAAAATATGACCTTCTGTTGCTAGTTTGCATTGGAGATTATCTGAAGCAACCCATAATTACTCAAGCTTTATGTGGCTCTTGCTAGGTGTTTGAAATCCCTAAAGGTATACTGATGGGGTGTCTTCCACTACTTGTTAATTCAAGAGATCTGGATATTTTCTAAAATCAACTGAACGGAAGCTAATATCGATACTCGGAATACTCGTGGTGTTCACCCAATCCTCACCCAATTCGGGAAATATCCTCCATAATGTCTATCAGCTATCATAGCCGGATGAATTATACCAGCTGCCTTTGAAATTAGTTAATGACAGACCGAACTGGCTGCTGTAAAGGCATACGCCCGTGTATGGCCTCGTATGAAGGTATATGAGTAGATACAGTTGCAAACGTGGATGTCAATATTGTAGAGTAGTATACAGGTAAGTTTATCAAGAACTCAGGCTCGTGGCGAGCCGACTATACAAAGCGGGTGTTACCCGGCCCTGGACACGTCACTTGCAGCCGTGCCGTTACATTATCCCCCTCTTTAGATGCAGACCTCCTGGGCTTTATAAACCGTACAAGAGTAGGAAATGCAAGGAAACAATCAAACAACTGTTCCGCGTACGCAAACGTACGAACCCATAAGTCCCACAACCGATCAGTACCATACGGTAGCCGTTCGGCGGATCCGGCACACGGGGAAACTCCACCTCCACTTGACTTATCTCCGGAGGTGGTAAAACCGCGTACCGACGTCATTTGTACTGGGCCGAGATCCAAAGAAGTACAAAAGTAAAGAGAAGAGAAAGAAGGAACATCTAAAGTGACACCGTCCCCCATATCTCCACTTCCGGAACGTCCGACATCCGACCGTCCAATCTCGCACTCGTAGCTCGTACCAAGCGTAGGTCATCGCCGGAATTAGACACAGTAATCTCGGTGAAATCTCCAATCATAGTATGAGTCTCGTGTCTTGACTCTTCGGCATCGATGGTAGTTTTCGCTCGCTGCTCATCATCGCTATCGGCTATTACATCGGTATGTATATCTAACTTGTAAGCATCCCAGTAGCCGGTCATACTCACCATACTTTCAAGTGCGCTTGCACTCAAGCTCTCAATTCCTCGGGAACAACTCCGCAGGCCCAGACCGTCAGTAATCATTGTTGCTGCATTGGAAGCTGCTTCGGTAGTCATTCGCGCTCAGTCTGCACGGATGAAGCGGAGTTGACTTCTCGGCATGGATTGTAGCGTCTTCTCTCTGTATCATAGCCGTCGGTGATGGTCAACCATATACAACTTCGTACCTATCTCATAAGCTTCTCATGAAAGAGTCATTCTTACCATATAAATGCAAGTATGTTTGCGCTCTCCGGCGCCCTCGTGCATAGCTTGGTCGGCCAGTCTTGATATATCTGAGATCATCCTTGCAGCCGGTGGCACTCGCACGGTACCCGTCGGTAGTTATTTTATACTCCGTCAGCATCAGCCAAGCAGGCTTATAGGCCTCCAGTATGGTCGTTCGGCATTCGTTTCGGCAAGCCGTTTGGTAAAACATATCAGTCGGTGCCTTCAGTAGGTAGGGCTCCCGATAATCCTAAGTTCCTGCGCCCTCCATTCAAGGCAATCCGGTAATCATCTTTTGGTAGTTGTCTCGACTGTTTCTCACGATGCCATTCGGTGACTGTCTCTTGTGATGCCGTTCGGTAGACATAATTGCACTCGTTCGGCATAGATCAAACTCGCTTGACTTCTCATCATCTCACCGGTGCACTTGCAGTCGCACTGATCATCCTCCTAGTCGGTGCACTTATAGGTACACTTGATATCTGCCATGTGCTTGGTGTACTTATCGTCTCCAATTGCTGGGTGCGCTCGCCGACTTTCCTCCGGGTATGCTTTCCGCTCCTTCTCCAGGTGTGATTGCTGTCACTGGTCTGGGTGTCCATATCGTCGTTTTGCTTGTTGACTGCTAGTGATCTCTTCCAAGGTACGCTCAGCTTCCTCCCAGCACTTCCGGTAATGTGATTGCTTGCGGTAGGGGTTGGTTTTGATTCCGGTACTGTAATCCCCCTTTTGCAGGTCGTAGCTCCGCCGACGACTCATCTCATACGGCTTCTTCGGGCGCCATATCGATTGGTTAGGCTTGATTCTGAAGTTGATTTTCCAGTAGCAGCTGTATATCTCGGGATTGCCCAAACTGAGTCGGGATCTCATTCGGGATTGTAACTTGGACATGCGGCTTCTTGATTCATCTGTAGGTGCGTTTGCCATCACTTCTCTGCGTGCACTTTTCGCTGTTCTCGGAGTACAATTGTTGCTTCTTCTCCATGTGCACTTGCCGCTGCTAGCCTTCTCTATTGGTGAATGCGTTTCACGGTGCTTCGTACCTACACTTCCGGTACGGTAATTGTTCGTGGTGGGGTTGTTGCGATTCTGGTACTGTCATCCCCCTCTTTATAGATCGTTGCTCCGCCAAGGACTAATCTCGTACGGCTTCACGATGTGCGGTAACGGCATTGTAGCTGTGTGACTCAGGATCACCGAAGCTGAGTCGGGATCTCATTCGGGATTATATTCGGCATTATAACTCGGGCATGTAGATGCTTCATTCGGTATCTCTGAATAGTGCTCAGCATCATACTCGCTGGAACGATACCGCCGGCAGTACATCGTGTATCTGCATATCTGCGCTCCATTGTAACTTCGTAGCTTGATATCAAAGTAAGTGATCCCGAAAGGGTATAACTTCACATAACGTCCATATCTTCATATAGAAAAGGAGACTGACTGTCATCCGTCTCTGGTGATCCATCTCCAGTCAACCACCCCCGGCCGCGATCCATCTCCGGCCGCGATCCATTTCCGGCCGCGATCCAGTTGGCTCCAGCCATTCGTTTCCACCATGTGCATAATTGCGCTCGTATGGGCTCCATTCCGTGGCTTCTCCTGCAGCTCTGTAAGCTCTCTAAAGGTCATCTTTTCTAACCTCCATAATGTCCGCCTTCCGCGCAACGCCGCCTCGCATTGGCTCTTCATTGCACTCCCGTAATTCAGTGACATATCGTCTATCATAAGAAAATACCCACTCATCGATCCGTCCATATGGCATGGGATCTTTAAGTCCAAATCTATGGCCCGGCCTCGTGAGCACGTGATCTTATTCCACGCAATTGCAGCAATACCGATCCACTCCTTTCAACTCAACTCCTTCGTATGGGAGCACCTCTGCCTCCAGATCGTTGTAGAGCAGTAGGCTCGTACGGTCATAACTACCAAATGAAAATGCTTCTGTGTGCTGTTGTGACATTGTAGTCTCGGCTTGTCTGACTTCTGCGTTCTGGTATTTTGTCTTATTGTAGGTACTAGATATCGTGTTGACATCTATGCGAGATCGTACTTATGTGCACGACTCCGTGACTACTCCATGTGTTAGCGAATTTGATAATGCAAAAGATGGAGGAGTAGATGTTGCGGAATCCAGGAGGCAGGCCTTGTCATTAACGAGTTATCCTCAATGGGAAACCTCGCCGTCCGGAACTCCTTTCATTGACTCAGCGTGCCGGTAGCAGTTATTCACCTTCCACGGTCACTCCCAGCAGCTCTGTACGAACTCTCACTCTTAGGAAAAACGTCCAACGACGACCTCGTCACTGGTCAATAGATCGTCGATAGCAGTAGCTCCAAGTATTTGAATATATGAAGTACAGCCACCGTCGGAACGCGCCTCCGCCCTAGCCGTGATCCAGGTACATTCCCGGAGCATACCTGATGACCTGCCCGGTCCACTGCCACCTCTTCCGCTCACCCTGGGGATCGCAGAGCCAAAAGTCGAATGCTTTGCAAGTCGACGCTAGGATTCCCGGACTTGTACCAAGGCCCAAACTCGATCTCCAGCTCACACAGTGCGTCCACCGCGGCTGCCACCAATTTGTACGAATAAGCCCACTCAGCGAATCACGTACTTGTCACACCGAGTAAGGATTGTCCGACAACCAATTAACGTGCATTCGCCTGTGGGGATACAACGCCGTGACATATCAATTGAACCTCCGCGCGCCTTAAATACATGCTGAATCCGCTAATCTCCTGAGAGTGCCCAGACGGTCCATCCTCCAGTAACCCCGTGGATCCTCAGAATCTCGGCTACAAATAAAATCATCCATAGTATTCCTAAAAATTTGCTTCATGTGCTATCGTATGAGCACATATCCGTATTCGCTCGTTGCCGTATGTTCGATGAAATTGAATAGAGTTGGCACTCACGGCTTCCTCTCCTCACAACGATCCAATTCGGTCGTCCAATCAAGTGCCAACTATAATAATTAACAATAGTAATCGCGAAACATGCCTGCTAGCGACTTTAGAACATTCGGGGTTATTCTACTTCCCATTCGGAACTGTGGCATGATCTGCGATCACTGCTCCACTATCTTGAACTCCATCATCCAACGCCTCGGTCTGATATCTGTAGCCACTACTGAAACTAACAGCATCCATAACATTGATAACTCCATCGAGTCTTATACAAGTTAATCGCGATTGCAACTGCGGTCAACAATGTCGATCGACGCGAATCGCGCATAATTCGTAAATCCGCATCGCATCGTCTCGATAGCAAGCATTCGATTGCACTTGTCAGATGCGGATCGAAGAAATCTCTACGGTACGACTGGCTTCGGCATTGCCGGTGACGCGACTCTCGGTGGCGTGTAGGCTCTGGAATCGTCCCTGTAATCGTCAATTGGCTCAGTTGGATGGTAACTTATATCTCATCGATCACGCGTTTGGTAGCCTTGGAGTTCCCGTCTTATAAAATCGTTGCAATTGGCCTTGACTGAGTTGGTCGCTGACGCGTCTCCTGGCCGGCTGGCCTCTGGAATCAACTCGGAATTGTCTTTGCTACCATTAACATCAATTGGGTGGACAATTCATGCCTCTTTGCATCTGCGATTCGTAGATCTCAAGTCTGTATGATTTCTCGTTCGTAGGGTTGCGACGCGTCTCTGGATGATTGGCATCTGGAATCGCCACGAATTCATCTGTTACCGTTAACCTCAATTCAATAGACATATCAAGACACTTCGCTGCTGCAATCAGTGCTCTCAAATCTGTATGATATCTCTTGCGTAAATTTGCATGTTGTGACGCGTCGGAGAGGGGTAATTCATGAAATCCCATATGCGAAACGTATCTAAAATTGTAAGAGTGATAATAGTGTAAAGGCATACGACCGTGTATGGCCTCGTATGAGGGAATATGAGTAGATACGGTTGCAAACGTGGATGTCAATGTTGTAGAGTAGTATAAAGGTAAGTTCATCGCTAGAGATCTCGTGGCGAGCCGACTATATAAAGCGGGTGTTACCCGGCCCCTAGACACGTCACGTGCAGCCGTGCCGCTTCGGCTGCTTGGATACCTGAAAGTTAGAAATGTCAAAGTTCAATTTAACATTGATTCACATAAGTACTACAATATCTGATCCTCCAACCATTTACTAAATTATTTCCCATGTCATATGCAGTATGTGGCAAGGAACAGACATCTGTGTAATAATCAGAATACTGGTATTGAATTTAACTCCAATTCTTTACTACTTCCACAGAAACAGAAACAAGTATTGATGAACCAGAATCTAATAAAATGGTAATAACAGCTGTACAGGTATTGGGCAAATCCTCTCTACATTTTAGCCTACAAAACTATGCCAATCTCTCCCTCAATACCTTCCCTATACACATAGGCAATCATATACAATCCATTGCATATTGTAACAACGGAAACTGACACAGTCAGTTCTGACCAAAGTGAAGAATTAGTTGTCATCAGAAACCCATCAGTTACAGCAACAATACATTGTGAACATTAGTACTACAAAGCGGATATTTTGAATATAAAGCTGGTAAGATTACTTTAAATAAATATGAAGAAAGTCAAATACACCAATATTTAATCCAGATGGCAGTGTCAATATGATCAGATGCTGATCACGCAAATACTTAACAGTAATTAGGGTAAGCAATCTTTGATGTAATCCAGATTAAATGCAATGTGTTCAATATAGTATTCTGGCATCATAAGTATCAACTATTATGACATTTAAAATTTAGACAGTCAGCTCTGACATTATATTCTTGCAGACGTTCACTCAAATAAAGATTACAACTCAAGGAGATTATTATACTACAGTCAATATAACCTCTGTCTGGTATGTAAAGTAACATGTATCGGATTCTATGCAATAAGTGAGAATATGACTAAGTATCATAATAATTACAAGCATATGTCTAACACTGATACAAGAGTAATTTAAAATAGTACCTTGCACCGCCAGACATATATTAACAAATAATTTTCAATTCATCCAGCAAAGTTTGAGATTCAGCAAGAGATAATCCCAAATAAGTACTAGTGAACAGTGTATAGCAAACTTTGAATATTTTACAATGTACCTAGTAAGCTATATATCAAAGTATATTGACAAGATGTAGTATACAGTATATTTTAGAATAGTTGATGCGGAATAAATACACATTGATACTGTGAAAGACATGTATTCTGACAGTGACAAAGTCAATTGCATTTGGCAATTCATTAAACAGTATGATAGCTGTAGCATTCTTAACTATATTGAAAGCATCATGACCAAAATGTAAGACTGTACAGAAGTTAAATGCAAACCTCCCATTCACTCCTGTCGACCTTGCAAGTATTCCTAAGTAATTCTAGAAGCTCTCAGGCTCCTCAGAAGCGAGGCAAATTGCTCTCCGATGCGCCAAGAGCATTTTCAGGTGTACTGGAAAGCACCTGCAGTATGGACTTCCATTCATAATACTCCGATGTTTGTCATGTAGCATAGTCATATTTCATAACAGCTGAAACCTCTGCACTGGTTCGAAGGAGATCAGCAATGACCCTGGTTTCCGTCTGAAACACCCGGGTGTTCCGGACGGCTCTGACGGCTCTGACGGAACCTTATACCCTCTGACGGAGAATTACACGCTACCCGTTGCCCAGGCGACGGGTCGCGTTGCATACTCACCTCCATTACTATGCGCCTGGTATACGCACCATCAGAACGACACGTGTGTTACACTCTTCGCAGGGGCTGCCGTTATGCTGTAGCCGTTCACACAACGCCTGGCGATGTTTATGCCTTTCTTCGGCCGATCGCCACATTTTACCTCTCCGCTATTGCTATAATATATCGGATGCCGCACTCGCCCCATATATGTTTAGCTTTGAGATTTTGTCACATATTGCAATACAGTCTTCGCTTCGGATACCTCGCTTGCCGTTGCATTTGCTTCGCCATTATCGTATTTTACAAGTCTGAAATATACAGTCCAATCTTCACACTGTCTAGTACTATGCCCTCAGTCCTCCATATTCTGCGTTGATCCATCATCGACTTGCGATGCTTCTTCCTCCTCATCCGCATCCGCATCCGCATCCGCATCCGCATCCGCATCCGCATCGTCGCCATCCTCGCCCTCATACCCGTCGACATCACTGGTTCCCAGGTCAAACCTCTCTAGTTCCGTCGCGGGCCGTCGTTGCCCGCTGGCAGTGGGGATGGCATCGCGATGGTCGCTTTCATCACCTTCATCTTCGTAATCCCCGCTGCCCCCTGGCATCCCGAAATGAAGTTCGTCATCCGTGCAATTGTTGTCTATCAGGATGTTTGGGTCAGTGCTTCCGATCTCAGGCTCCTCAAGCGCCACTTAGGAGGCCAAATAATCAAGAAGAATAGCATTGTCAACACGCGCCGCTTCCACGCTGATCACCACGCCAGGCGTTCGGTTCTCCGCCTGTTGGATCTGACGCATGACTGTAGCAAGAGTGTTGTTATACACCCTCTGTTGATAGCTCTCCGGTAGTGTGTTCCAGGTATTCATCAAGAACGTATACGTGTCTGCAACGCCAGGCAAGGTTAACAACTTGCAACGCGTTACAGCGCAGCAGGATGCGATCTTACCACCGTCATTCTTGTGGTTGAAGTAGTTCAAGCGATCAGGGCTGTTCGCTTTCAGCTTTGACTTGGAAGCTTTCGGATGAACACCTTTGTTCTTTTGCAACTCCTGGAGAGCATGGGGCAACGCGGTGCATCTAAATGTGATCAATGGCGAGGGTATATGACCGTCCTTGTCGTTAAGCATGGAAGTATAAATCCATCAGCATACTTACCGCGGTTATTCGCCCGATGATAAAATTTGATGTAGATAAACCGCGGGATTTCCTCCGCCAGGAAGTAAAGTGGACACTAGCCATTCGTTATCAGCTTTCGACTCTCTCTGTGTTGGATTTGGACCGCGTACACCACCTTCCACACGCTCTGCTACAGGAAAAAGGTACATATTGTCTGCCAGAAGGGAATCAATGAATTCCAAACGCTCTGCGGCGGATTCAAAGCGGTGGAGATCATAAAGCTCTGCAATGTTGTCCCTTACTGATTGAATGAAATGGGATTTAACCTTATCGACTTGTGCACGAACCTGGTACCTGTTTGAGCGTGTAATATCCACCGTGGGCCGTTGATTCAGCATACCTCTTTCAAGATCTCCTTTGTGCGTGCCTCGAATGCTATGGACCAAATGTTGTTTTGCTGCATAGCGGTGTTCCAGTACGTCTCTATTATCTGCCAGTGTGGGGCTTCAGCTAATGCTTTCGCAAAGCGTCGCGTTGCATAACTTACCGTCTCCAAGTCGCTTGCACTCATACACAGACGTCTGTTCCACATGTAGAGCTCCAGGAGTCTGCCCATTGCAAATAGAAAACGCGTCATGTCTGAGTGACCAAATCCATGGATGCTGCGACTGCCGGAGACCATTGATTGAGGTGTAGACACCGCCTGCGGTTGCAATTGCCACTGCCTCTTTCTCTGATTCTTTTCGGTAGCTCGCGTTCGCAGTGGATTTGTAATGATCGCGCGGGCTTCTGGATTCGGGATGGGGGTAGGCAGGTTTTCAAGATTGCTGAGAGGAGTGGGAGTGCTAGCAATGCCGGATGCTGGGCTGGATACAACGCGACGCGTTGAGTCTGTCTGTATGGTTCCGCTGGGAGCTGGTGTGTTACGACTGCTTGTACCCAGTGTGGCGGTTGTAGTAATTATTGACTGTCGCTGTGTAGTGGACGGGGTGGAAGCCACGTGTTGAGTGATATCTGCAACGCGAGAATTGTTCAGCGAAGATGAGGGGGTGAAGTTCTGACCTTGGATTTTAGAGGGTACGAAACTCCCTCCTTGAGAGGAATCCCTCTCGCCAGCCGGTATGGCAACGCGTCTCTTAGCTGGCGGAAGTTGAGAATTCCCCGAACGCCCACTCTTTTGTTGATTCTGACGATTAGCAAGACTTCGAACATTTCGTACGACCAGAGTCATGTCAGGGCGAGGGCTTTGGGAAGGCATATTCCGATATAGATGTTCGACTTTAAGAAGGTAG
>Ga0307515_10001009_pt1 | contig 64382 bp, 82 predicted proteins | sample 17_EM_MG_FD_194513 | JGI IMG/M metagenome (GOLD analysis project Ga0307515, IMG submission 194513) | Populus trichocarpa ectomycorrhiza microbial communities from riparian zone in the Pacific Northwest, United States - 17_EM | ecosystem: Host-associated > Plants > Roots > Unclassified | place... | reverse complement strand
AACGTGGACTCGAGTGATAGTAAATAGGTGTATAGGTAAGATTATCGCTAGAGATCTAAGTCTCGTGGCGAGCTGACTATATAGAATGGCCGTTACCCGGACCTGGGTCACGTGCCGCCGTTACATTCCTCTATTACGGTGCGTGAAAACCCTCCTGTGGCCATTTTGGCCATACTCAAGGCCAGGCGCATGTCAGACTGTTCTAGCTGTACCCGGCTTCCTTGCCTTGCCATAGTTGCAGACATGTCGAAAACCTACAAGAAATTAGTTGCTGCATCTACTTATTGGATTCAGCCATTACCTCCACCATATACGCTTCCGTAGCATCCTCGAAGGTGGTTAGAGCCTGTTTGGTCCCCTCACGCGGATTTTTGTGACGAAATTGGTCCGCGGCAATCCCAGAGCTGACTACATCATGACGTTCGATTTCACGGACTGTGAGGGCAAATGCCTTGTTCAACCATGGAGGTTTCCCATTACGGGCAGCTATCAACTGGACATGCAGCTCTCTACGTACTCCAGCTTTATGTTATATCATTCGTTGACGGCCGTGTACCTGAATACCAGTAGACTTACATCTGATTGCATGCTGTTTCATATTCCTGCTGCTTCCAGTTTTATCGACAATGTTTAACCGTGCGTCCAGGGTTATATTTCCGGTGGCTGCGTTGGCAGCGTCTCGGTGAACAAAGTGGTGTCTGCGGGGTAGTTGGGTCTCACCGGGCGGCGTATAGGATGAAACAGCCTTCGTTCCGCTCGAATCTGTCCCACTCTCACCTTGCTGCGGTGCTCGTGGAGCCATGATTTCCTGCTGTGTGTAAGGGCGCGTATGCCAGCGTTCGGCCTCATAGGTATATGTATGGTAATTATAGGAATACCGTTGCCAACGTGAAGGCGAGTGAGTGTAGATGTAGATGTATATCTAAGATTATCGCTAGAGATCTATGGCTCGTGGCGATCCGACTATATAGAAAGGCCGTTACCCAGCCAGGGTCACGTGTCGCCGTTACAGTGTCCCCCTCTTCAGGTGCAGACCTCCTGGGCTGCATATGCCGTACAAGAGAAATGGAAATGAAAGGAAAGCATTAAACAATCATGCCGCGTACGTACTCGTACAAACTCAAAAGTCCCGGTACCGTTTGTGACCACTGAGGGTGACCTTTCGGCGGATCCGGTGCACGGGGAAACTCCACCTCCCATTGACTTGGATCCGGAGGTGGTGGAACCCGTGCCGACGCCATTTGTACTGGGCCGAGATCCAAAGAAGTAGTAAAGTATGGAGAAGAGAAGAGAAGAGAAGAAACAGAAGAAAGGAACGCCCAATTGACAACTTCGGTCCCGGCCTGAGTTCCGAAACTCTATTGACCCATTTCCTCCGCTCCCGAGTCTCGGACCTCAATTCCTCCGTATCTCCACTCCCAAACTCGTACAGTATCTGACCTGCCATCCAGTACCGCACTTGTAGTTCGTGTATCTCGGCATAGGCTATTGTCGAAATTCGTCAGGGTGGTAGAGCTTCCGCTCATGACTTGGCATCGATGGGAGATTCCGCTGCGGGCATCGGTCGTAGCCGTTGATCGTATACGTCAATTGCATTGTTTGCAGTCGGGGCTCATTCGTCGACATCTAACATGTAAGCTTCTCTAAATGGTTATACTTACCAAGTTCAAGCGAGCTTGCGCTGTCCGAGCTCTCTGGAGTACTTCCGCATCCTCTGGATAATATATCTTGCAGCCGGTGTTCATCAGTAATTGGCATTGTCTCGGTAATCGTCTTTGGAAGTCCGCTTTGGTGACCATCAGGTCGACATCATTGTTGCGATCTCGGTAGGCGGCTTTGGTAGAATCTTGGTCGATTTCTTTGTAGACTTCACGGTCGACTTCTTGGTAGGCTTGTTGGTGCGTGTCTCAGTACACTGCCTCCGGTGGGCATTTGGCTTGTCGGTACATGTCTCGGTAGACTTCCTCCAGGTTGGCTCTTGACTTGTCGGTAGGACTTGACTGATCTGACACGGCAATCTCGCTCTTTTGAGTATTCGTTGCTCCGGCGACGACTTCATATCGATTGTCGATTGCCATCGTGCCTCGGTGGTAGTGTGATTTGGATCTCCGAACTGATATTGGGATTCATTGATGATTCGCGATTGTAATTGTTATCTCTGATTTAACATGTAATCAAGTTCGGCTTTCGCTTCATTTGCAGACTATCTTCCTTCGGCTTCGGTCGTCCTTCTGTGTCGCCCGCTGTCCAGTGTCCATCCTGACTTGCTCTGCCTGTTGACCTACTGTCGGATGAGGCGTCCCAATGCGATCAATCTTGATGTCATTGCAACGGCGCCTCGTCTTGACTGGTTCTGCCTGTTGACTTACTGTCGTATGAGGCGTCCCAATGCTCTCAATCTCGACGTCATTGCAACGGCGCCTTGTCATGACTTTGGGTAATGATGTGAGCTTTCGCTCGTGGCATCGTCATAGACGTCGGTTCTCATATTCGACTCACTGGTGACCATTTGAGGGTGGTAGAATGCACCAATTGCATCAGGCGTGGGCGGTATGTCATTGAGCCATATCTAACATGTAAGCTTCACAGTAGGTGATCATTCTGACCATGATAGAAGCGCGCCTCTGCTCTCGGAAAGCCGCTTTGTACATTGCATATGCAGATTTCGGTAACTCTTGATTCTGCAATTGATAGCGTCTCGGTTGACCACTTCTCGGTAAAAGTCATTTGGTAGAATCTTTCCGCATTCAGTTCGGTATGCCGTTCGGCGATATGTTTCGATACTTTGGTAAGCCATTTGGTAAGCGTCTCGGTCAGTGGCTTGGTATGGTAAGACTCCCGGTAATGCTCACAATCTGCATGTGAAGTCCTTCGGCAGTGAGATCCCTCGCTGTGAGATCTCCCTGATCATCTGTTGGTAGTTATCTCGACTGCCTCTTGTGATGCCATTCGGTAGACTACTAGGTACGCTCGGTGGTCATTTTCTATCTCCTTCGGGACCAATCCGGTAGCCTTGTCACGGTCAGTTCGTATCGCGTTCGGAACTGCTTCGGTTGCCATATTGCAGTCGTTTGGAATCTCGTTTGGAACCGCTTCAGTAGTCATATTAGAGTCATTTGGGATGTATCAGCCTCGTTCGAATTGTCATCTCTCTGGTGCATTTGTAGGTCTACTGGACGTCCGTCGTATGCTAGGTGAACTTGTCGTCTTAGATCGTGGGGTGCGTTCCCTGGCTCTCATCCGGGTGTGCTTGACGATCCATCTGTAGGTGTGTTTGCCATCACTTGACATCTCATCACTTGACTCGGTTGACTTATCATCGTTCTCTGAGTCCACTTGTCGATTCATGTCTAGGTGCTCTTGCCGCTGCTAGCCTTGTCAATTGGTGAATGTGTCTTATGGTGCTTGGTTCCTGCACATCCAGGTCGGTAATTGTTTGTGGTAGGGGTTGTTTCAGTTTCCGGTACGGTCATCCCCCTCTTTTGAAAGTCGTTGCTCCGCCGGAGACTAATCTCATATGGCTCCCTTGGGAACACCGATTGGAAGACCTTGATCCAGAAGTTGATTGCAGTCGTCAATTGTCATCATAGTTGTGTAGCTGGGGATCGCTGAGTCTGAGTCAGGATTTTATTGGACATTGTATTCTCGGTAATGTAACTTCGAAACAGATATGGCATTGTATTCCGTATTGTAATCGTCATTGTATTCGGAATTGTAATCGGCAGTGTTTTCGGCATTGTGATCTGCCGTACCCCACTTGATTTTGTCTCTTGAATAGTAGTCGGGATTGTACTTGGTACAGCATAGGGGCCGGTACATATATCTGCGTCTCGGCATTCAATTGCTAGTCTCGTAGATTGTCATCGGAAGTATTTTAGATAGGGTAGAACTCCACATAACTTTGTGTATGTCGCGATAGCCAAAGATTGATTGTCGTCCATCTCCGAGCATTTCCGGAATGTGCATATCGGCGCTAGAAGTCCAATTGACATAGTCTCAATTATCGCTCTTTTCCTTGATATGTAGCCTTCTGCAGGACCGTCGTCTGTCGTATCTGGGACATTATCTCATGCCCGGGCTTCCAATCGCTTCATGAGTCTTTGACATTCCAAAGTGCTCTCTTCGCTCTCAATTGTCATTCGCCTGTCGGGAATATCCCCGAACTGCTCCATCTATATTAGCCAAAGAATCATGAAAGGATGGACGCGGTGGAAGGGATTATCCAGGAGACCTTGTGATTAATGGTTCGCCCACAGAGGAGCCAAGCCCCACCGTCCAGTTATTCCCTTTGGGTCTCGGCGAGCCGGCAACAGTCATTCAAGCCTCTCCTCGGAGGGGTTCTTCTGCAGCAACTACCGCCGCTACTCTCTGCTCGTCGTGTCCAGCGCTTGGGTCTGTATCACCTGGTGAATGCAAGGTGATGTCCGCCGAAGTCACTCCCAGCAGCCCTATTCATTCCCCAGTCTGTCGGGCAGATGCTACAACAACTTCAATGATACTCACAAGATCGTCGAATGCGGTTGCTCCAAGTGTCTGTAAACCCGGACCGCGCCCCAGAAGCTGATCATTGACATTATGGTCATCATTATCAGCTTCCAAGACCTTCGATGCCACTGCCGTAGTCATCGGTGTCATTCCTCCACTCCAGTCACACCCGGTGATCGCAGGGAGTTAATCAAACCCAGTCGATGTGAGGATTTTGTTTGGGAATCCATGGTAAGCCAAGTACTAAGTCGTACACGTGCATTGGCACGACTAGCACCTCTGATCCGTCTACCGGTGCGAGATAGTCCAAGTACTGGACTGTGATCCACATCTTCTGGCTGGCCTTTGCACGTTGCATTACACCTCCGGTCATGGCGAGGGTGGCCATGAGTGCCGCCTGATATCCCGAGTCGCATGAGAAGCCTCGGTGTCATAAAGATGCTGGTAGCGCCGGAGTCGATAAGAGCCCGTACGCGTTGCATCTCGCCATCTATGTCTGGTATTTGAATATTTTCGTCCACAGTCGCCATTAGTGCCTGCGCCGCCAATAGCTTTTACTTGCTGAGTGTCCAAGGATTGTTGGCGCTTGATTTGCCGATTGCCGCCTCGATTGTCCATAATCCTTGTGCTCTGAGGTCATCATAGTCATGGCAGTTGTCGTAGTCGTGGTAGACATTTTGCGGAATTGTGTCGGTCTTTGACCGTAAATGCACTTCACGCTGAGCAATGTATCGCCGCTATAAGTTCGCTTCAATCATGGGACAGCTTCTCATCCTGAATGACCTTCAGTCGTAGGGTGACTTCTCTGTAACACGGTGCACTTCACTTGGGCAGACGTTCTTGGCGGGTGAGAGCTTCATTTGAATACTGATCCTCATCCGTAGGTATTCTTCGCTCGAGGAGTTTATCAAAGATAAGTAGTTTTACCATGCCTCCGCAAGTGGGCTTCTTCGAGGTTGCTAGAGCTGTAGGTGTACCTGCAAACTGGGATAGGTGCACTTCGCTCAAATAGAAGGATTGTAGTCATAACTGTGCTCACTCGGAAATTGTCTTTTGACTCCGCCTTTGGTTCCTGATATTGCGTTATTCCGGGGTAGGGTCACTCGGTCCATTGTAGGTGCTTGGGTTGGTGATCGCACTGCATTGACGTGTAGGAATGCATGTACTGGTGATCTTTGTCTTCAATGTCGGTGACGCACCTTGTGTGCCAATTACTCTCTGAGCTCTCTACCTGTCTGCTGAGGAATGACGCGTTCAGGGGTGCAGTCGCGACTTCTATGCTGGATGGATCGTCTGCGATGTTGGTCATTGGCTAGGTGGTGTCCTGTACTCGGGACAAAAATCGTCTTCAGTCCTGGTGACACGTGTTGTGCGCCAATTGGTCTTGATCTCTTATCCGTTGCCATCAGGAGCTCAATTGGATGATGGAACGGTCGACGCTTTGTGCGGCGCAGTAATGATGCTTCGATATAGTTTTGAGGGCAGTATTCTGAATTGTTGACTCCATGGTGTCACGTCGGAAAAGAGGTAAAGCTCGTCAACTCTCAATCCCGTGAGTGAAACGTATCCGTTTACTGAAAGAGCGATAATAGTGTAAGGGCGCGTATGCCAGCGTTCGGCCTCATAGGTATACGTATGGTAATTATTGGAATATGGTTGCAAACGTGGATGCGAGTGATAGTAGATGTAAATGTACATGGAAGATTATCACTAGAGATCTATGGCTCGTGTGGAGCCGACTATACAGAATGGCCGTTACCCGGCCACGGTCACGTGCCCCCGTTACACTGTGGATGTGAAGAGATGATGATAAAGAAACAAAGTGGGAAGTCCTGAGGAAGAAGATAACAAAAAAAAGTGGGAAGTCCTGAGGAAGACATAGTTAGCTTCAAATCAAAATGGCATGGGTAACAGCCAACTTGCTCATTCCACTCAAGATGAATCCTGTTGCACATAGTGGGCTGTTGCACAGGTTGCCAACCTTCCTGCGATTTGCACCAAGTGGGTCCGATGTTGTATGTTGCTTTTCAGGGATAAATTGCAGTGAACGACCTACGAAATCTCGTCTTGGTGAGATGTAAACTGTACATTTCTCGACCCAAAGGATGTCTTCTGATGTGTGTCTCAAGATATCCCTGGGATTCTACATGCAACAGATGCTAAACATCGTGTCATGATATACGGTTAGCATTGCTATCCCCAATGTGGTTAAGGTCAAAACAAAGATATTGCTTTGCTCAAATCGATTAAGCATACCAACCTCAACATGAAAGACGCAGCTTGCCTCTGTGTGGTCCATATCTTGCAACATCCAACATCTCGTCCATCAACAAAGTCAACACCAAATGCAATAGTCAATGTGCCGAAAAAGAATCTTTTGCCACTACTGGTAGGCAAATACAGCGAATTGACAAAGCACTCCACACCACAACATCATCATGCGAGTAAAGGCAATAGCTGCATGGAAGCAGAACGGGTCCGAGCCCTTCCAGCATTGCGTGGCTTGCGATCCCAATGAAGCTTGTGGCAGGGAAACGATAAGAAACTCACTCCTATAGCAACAAAGAAAAGGGGAAATGGATCGAGGATTATGTTAACAGAGAGACCGCTGTGGCAAGAAAGCCTGTTGAAGACGCAGAGACAGCAATTGAATAGGTGCAAGATGATATGAGAAATGCTGAAACGGCGGGATTCCCAACAACCAGGCCCGAAACAACATTTGATGAGATGTTGAATGCCATCGGCGATAGCCTGAGTGATCTTGCAAGTTCTGACGACAAGGAGGATTGGCAAGACGATGATGTTGAGGAAGAAGATCATGCGGAGGGAAAGCTTAGCGAAGATGACGCACCAGGCAGGGATATGGGCACAATCTCTAAAACAGTACACTATCACGTGGAGCGTTGTCGGCAGAAGCAGATGAAGCTTAACTAATTGACGCACCCAGGCTGGGGAGACGCGGCTGACAACTTCAGTTAGAGGGATAAGAAGTATGAGTCCACCAAATGGAAGGTTCGAGCTGTTATTCAACCTCAAACGGCGGGTGATGCAGCATCATCAGCGCCGACAACATCTGTTCAGCCTCTGGAGACTCTTCATAGCATCCCTGGATAATTGCAAATGCCGTAATTGTCTTGTCGACCAGGGTGTAGTCATATGAAGCTAGGTTGACGGAAACTGCAGACACTCGAACGCATTCCATCCCTCCGGCCTTCCCCGGTGCCCGATTCGTCTCCGATTCACAAATGAAAGCATCACAAACCCGTCAGCTTCAACCCCAACAGATCGCGTCCCAAGCTAATTACCATATAGATATGAGTTTCCGACGAAGACATGGTGATGGCTCCTGAGTCACCCGAGGAATGAATAGGCAAATTGGCAATTGTGATGATGTATCGATCTGAAATGTAATACGTGTACCTATTTTGCTATGTGTCAACTTTGACTTGATTTCAGTGACCGAATTGTGAGAGATGATAATTCGTCTATGCATGTGCAATGGTCGGATAGGCCATGCCAATGCTCCTGACTTCAAATTCATTGACTGAATACCAATGAACTTGATATCGTCCTGCCCGTTACTGCTAAGTCAGACAATTAAAACTCAAATAGACACGAAACTCACTAACAAAATATAAGTCAGTGAGATCACACGACTCATAGATGCAGCGGTCAAAGCGCGTTGCGAAGCTGAATGAATGACGACCATTATGGTGCATACGATGATGCAACCAACTGTATAGCTCCCTGCACAGACCTGGTGCACATGGTCGAGATTTTGAAAATTCCTTATGGTAGATCATGGAAACCACGGAAAATGAGCTGGATGAGGAAAGGTAAAGAAGTGGGCCTAAATATATCCAAAACTACTGTATGGATATATGTGCGGTTAGTTGCCAGGCAAAAGCGCTGGAATGTGATAGGCCAACGTCATTTATCACTCAGATAACGTGTCTAGTAGTGGATCAGAAATTGAAAGGCTTGGAAGGTTATGGATTCAAATGTTTATGCAGAGAAACGATTTATTGGCCGGCAATAATGACTATATACATTTTTACATACACTTGTTGAGCATCCACTGACTGTTAGTATGTCATTAAGTTGAGCGCAAACAGACCGTCAACGATTTATGGTGTCACATTTTCGGCTAACAAACGGCTGCATAGTCAGATCCTTCCAAAATGATTGGATTTGCAGTTGTTGTATGTGAAAGGGATTGTGACACGCTCGTTGAACCATCCTGGAAATGAGCATCAACAATGCGTCAACGATTTTTGGTCTTGTGAGTCTGATTGTTGAACAAAAGACATGGTCGCTGTAACACATATTCAAAGTATTGTCCGCCTTTAAGGCCAAAAATGCTAGTGTCGACATCTCTACTATATCTTAAAGATGAGCATCAAAGGAGCGTCAACAATCTTTGTTCTTGCACCTTGGATAATCAAACAGCTGTGCAACTACATTGAGCTATAATGGAAGTGTTGGCCGCTGTTATGTGTACAAATGGCAGTGTCACTATCGCTACCTCCTGGTAAAAATGAGTGTCAACGGAGCATTATCGATTTTTTGTCTTGAATCATGGAGACCCAAAGTGCTGTGCATCAGTGTAAATTCATAATCAATCCATCAGCCGCCTTTGTTGGCAAAAATGCTTCCGACAATATCGCTACCACCTCAAAATCATCATCAATGGAGCGTGAATGATTTCTGGCAATGCATCTTGGATAGTCAAAGGGCTATACAACCGCATCAACGCATAATCAAAGTCCCAGCCGCCTCTATGCGCAGAAGTGCTACGGATGATATCGCTACCACTTCCTAAAAATGAATGTCAACAACTTTTGGTCTTGCCTCATGGACACTTGGGGTGCAGTGCATCGGCATCAACTCATAATCAATGTATCGCCTGCCTTCATGGGCCAAAATGCTAGTGACAATATCGCTACCACCACCTAGAAATCAGCATCAAAGCAGCGTCAACCATTTTTGGTCTTGCATATTGGATAATTTAAGGGCTACAGAACGGCGTTAACCCATAATCAACTCATCAGCTACCTTTATTGGCAAAAATGTTAGTTACGATATCGCTACCACCTCCTGACAATGAGTGTCAATGGAGCGTCAACAATTTTTGGCCTTGAATCATGGACAGTGAAAGCGCTGTGCATCGCAGGTAACCCATAATCAATGCATCGGCCGCCTTTATGGGCTAAAATACTAGGGACGATAATGCTACCACCTCCTAAAAATGAGCTTCAACGGAGCCTCAACAATTTTTGGTCATGCATCTTGGACAATCTAAGGGCTATGGAAGGACGTTATCCCATAATCAACATATCAGCTGCGTTTACAGGCAAAAATGTTAGTCACAGTATCGCATCCGTGTCCTACAATTGAGCACCCACTGAGCGTCAAAAATTATTGTGGGGGCTCAGTAAGCAACACACCAATGAACTGCATCACATTATTACTGAATCGAGTCTTACGCGGTCAGTCTTTTCAATATGTCCTTGTATACACCTTCACGAATATGCATGCATTGTCTCACAGATCTGAATATTTTGCTTGTAGCTGTAGAGTCAATATTTAAGAACCCGCAGTCTGCATTATTGTATCATTACCTTTGGCAGTCTTTCAAGTCGGATAACCCAGTATTCTCATTCCTGCCACCTTGTCAAATTCAGAATCTTTGAACACCTCAATGCTCGATGTTGTGATCTCTTCCAAAAACGGACGTGTCAGTATTCGTGATTTGAGCGATCTTACTTTGCAAACCATCTTTGATGCTTGGTGGGCGTCAATGAATGTAAGCTCGAAGCGGCCTATTGCTTGGAAGGATTCTAGACATGCACCTTCGTAGCGGGTCTATTTACATTGTGGAATTGAGCAGACAGGCAGCCCTCGCATCATTTGTATCGTTTGTCATCAAGGTCTTCGCCATCCATCAGAACTTGGAACCAGCTCAATGGGGAAACAACTGCTGCCAATAGCGCACATCGCAAAGATGAACGGATTAACAGAGTCAGAGATTACTGAATTGACTAGTTCGACGGTTGATGAAATATCTTTGGCCATGCTGATGAGGCAAGGAAGTCGAGGAATCACATTAGAAAGTTCACAGAGGAAGATCATATTTGACATCCAGGTGTATCAATATTGACTGAAATGACAGACGAAACGTTCCAAACTGGCAGCTAAGGACTTGGAAACTTCCGAATTTCACCAAGAGAGGTGGAATTGCTACCTCATGTTATGATCTATTTCGGCTCGCATTCACTGGAATGCTAGATCACATCTTGAGGTACGACGGTCATATAAGGCATTACGCAATGACCCAGTGCTGCCGTCTGCTAGGACCCTTCGCAACATTTGCCGGAAGAAATCTGCAATGACCGTCGATGCAATTCAGAAGCAATTGCCGTCATGAAATAAAGGCAATTTACATTTCGACTGATGGACAACACAGAATCAACTGGCCATAACGTCAGTCATTGCTTACTGTCTCGATCGAAATTGGGCATTGCATGAAGTTCAACTTGCATTCGATGAGGTTGATCGCCTGGTCTTTTCCTGTTTCGAAAGCTAATTATGGATCATATGTCAAGGGCCAACATACTGGAGCTGGGCTAGCCGTACATTTGAAGGACGTGCTTGATGGTTTTGAGCGTACCAACAGCCATTTGATTGGTATTACGACTGATAATGCTTCCTCAAATTACTCGATGACACACGAGTGTCACGGTTGAAGAGATATGGAGATACTTAGGAGTAGGAATGGAAATCTCACGGTGGTGTGGAAGGAATAGTGTTACAGAAAGACGGAGACGTGGGGAGATGCGGAGGAACGCGGCGAGATCGTGGCCGTATAATTTGTTATGACAAGGAAATAGTTGACGTGTTGTGACGTCAGATGATGTGGCATGGTTGTACTGATAAGGAGTTATGTTGATGGTGTGTAAGATCATAGGATGAGATTGGGATGGTACATCGGAGCATGAGGAATGATTCGAGGGTGTCAGACAAACTGTATATAAAGGGAGTGTCGTTGGTGTTGGTGGATTTCCTTTTCTTCTCTCTTTACTCGTTCTCTTGTATAGCAAAGCAAGTTACGAGTTTGAACCAGCTTTGAATCCTGTCTTGTCTTGCCTTCCTCGAAACGAATCTCGAGCTCCTTGTTCCGTTTCCCAATATCACATTATTGTTACCAATATCAGCTACGTCCAACCCCGCTGGGTATTCTAGACCGAGTCCATTACAACGTACCTGATATTGAATGTACTGTCAACATTGTTTGACCCCTTGTCTTGATCTTCCTTGGTACTACTGTGGAGTTACCGATAGCTATATCTCGATTTACTATTTGTGTAGCTACGATCTTGCGAACTCGGATGTGCCTGCACCCTTCGAACGGCTGTAAGTACTTTAACGAACCTTGCTCTGTCACCTGTTGGGTATACCTCGGACCAAATCATCGGTGGATTCATGGTTGCGACGATGTCGTTGACGAGCTTCCACCACTTGCCGGATTTGACATCCGCCAATACCCACATCGATCCCCATTTTCGAATGTGAGAGTACAACAGTAACTGTACCTCGTGGATGAATTAGTTTGACCTCGCCGGAAATGATTGTTCCCTTTCCGAACCTCACCCTTTGAACGCCTTCGAGAGCGTCGAAGGACTACTGAATACTGACATAGACGATCTTATCTTGCCTGTGTACTTTTGGGAACAGTCAGACGTTCCCTTCCCATGGAATACTTATTGGACGGAAGCCGCCGCATATGGAGGAGGCTTAGAACTCGACCATCCTGTTTTTGGAAACAGTTGGACTAAGTATTGGGGAGCCCACGCTTGGTTTAACTGCCATCCAGAGGAACCATGTGACTTCGAAGGTCACAGTTGTTTAGGAACGCATTCGACAGAAGGACATGCCCCAGTGGCCGCCACAACGGCAAAACTTGCGCCGGTGCCTACGATCGTTATTGAACCCCCGACACCGACCCCCTCGGAAATTGACGCATATAATTGGCACTGGTAGATGTACTTGAGTTGTTGCGATGTCAGGATCAGAACAGCACGACCGGGTAGCTCTGGAGTCCGTGGATGACCAGCCCATTATAGGAGCAATCTTCAACAGGAGCCTGAAGGAGATCGACCTCGTGGAGAGACAGGCCATGCTGAACAATGGACAGGAGTTGCTGAGGAGGGTGGCACAGTGAACCGAACCGGCGACAATGGTATAGAGGGTGCGCGATTACCCTGTAGAGATAATCGCGTTACAGAAGCAGATTACAGACCTGCAGACACAACAGTTCCTACCGCCAGAGTGCGATCACTCATCATTTGAACAACAACCGGAGTCATTGAGTCAGGGGCTGGAGGAAGCCAGGAGAATCCCGAGGACAGTGGGGACAGACGAGGACCTACGACAAGAACTGGATGATATGACACGGGATGCCAGACAATCTGGGGAAGAAGTATGAGCTTTGAGGACGCAATCCGGCAATGCGCTATCCTTGGCGGCCAGGGTAGCCCCAACTCCCCGCCAGCAACCAGCAGATGGAGGACAGAAGTTTCCTGACTCCCCGGACATTTCAGGATCGGATTGCGCTCAGTTGAGAGGCTGGATAGCTCAACTCCGAATGGTCATACGGCACAAACCCGTGAGCTTTCCCGACGAGCAGTCGAAGATGCGGTACGCATTCAACTGCTTGAGGAGAGTGGTGTTACGCCAGATTTTGCCACATGTCCTGGAGGACGGAGAGATAGGGCTGGAAGACCTGCCAGCTTGTATACAACTCCTGGAAGCAGCTTTTGGGGACCCCGACCGAGTAGCCACCGCTGAACAGAAAATGCGGGAGAGCAATCAAAAGTCCCGTGAGTTCTCTCAATATTCAGCTGAGTTCCAGGTTATTGCTGCAGATCTGGATTAGAATCCTTCGGCTTTACAATATGCTTTGCGGATGGGGTTGTCCGAAGAGATGAAAGATTCCTTCACATATAGTGATATGCCAGAACAGCTCCCCGTGTTTGTGATGGTCTGTCAGAAACGAGATAATCAGATCCGACAACGACACGTGGCAAAGGCGGCCTAGAATGAGCGTGGAGGGACAGGTTTCGCCTCTTCCCCCAGACCTCCGGCCACTCCTAAAGCTCCTGCAGGAGCTCCCGCTGGAACAGTGGCCGGATATACTGCACCTGCACCTATGGATCCCAGCGCTGGCAGGAGGAGGATTTCCGCAGAAGAAAGGGCAAAAAGATTTACTGATGGAAGGTGTTTAAATTGTGGTGGGTTTAACCACAGGGCTGCGGAATGTGCGGCGACGAAAAAGGCTCAGATGTTCAAGGCGGCTGGAGCAGAGGTAAAGGAAGTCGGGACCGGGACAGGTTCCGAGGAATCGGGAAAAGCATAGGGCAATTGAAGAAGGATGGCTGTTCAGTTGACGGTAAAAGTTTTGTTTCAATGCTTTGAAATGTGTTGGAATTTCGCATCTGTCAGTTAGCAAGGTGGAGGTATTGGAAGGATCAATGGAAGAGAAACATTTAGTTATAACCTGCACATTGACCGTGAATAATCAAGAAATACCCACACATGCACTGATCGACTGTGGAGCTACAGGCATAGCATTTATGGATCAAGATTTTGCTCACCATCATCAAATACCACTCCAAGAGTTAAAAGAGAAACGACAAGTCGAAGTTATCGACGGAAGACAGATAGAATCAGGAGACATTACACACGTCACTAAAATCGGAATGATGATCCAAGATCTTAAAGAACAGCTACCGATATTCGTTACGAAGTTGGGACATTATCCGATTGTTCTGGGAATTCCCTGGTTACCATTATATGATGTTGCAGTACTGTTTGCATCCAATACTATTACTTTCGGATGACAATATTGTACGACACGCTGTCATGATGCACCCGTTACGGTACAAGGAGTTACAGAGGAACCTCTCGAGCCAGTTTATGCTCCTGGGGGGATATTTGAATTACAGATACGCCCTGAACGACCTTTTTGAGGGAGCATCGTTATGCTTAATGAATCTTCGTCTTTTCGAACAGTTAAGAATGGGAAGCTTGTGGTGTTTAAGGTATCTTGTTATGATATCAATAGAGCTATTGAAGCGAAGGACTTGAAGGAGCGCCCTCTGGAGGAGATTGTTCCCAAACATATCATGAGTTCCTTCCCTTGTTTAGCAAGCTATTGGCAGATTGACTACCACCACATTGACCCGGTATTGATCACGAGGTACCCCTGAAGGAAGGAGAAATGCCAACCTGGGGACCATTATATTCAATGGCAAGGACGGAGTTGGGAGTCCTGAAGGAATGGCTGGAACAAAATTTGTCCAAAGGGTCTATTCGTCAATCATCGTCACCCTTTGCGGCTCCAGTCCTGTCTGCAATGAAACCTGATGGAGGATGACAGTTTGCATACATTATCGGGATATCAATAGCAAGACGATACAGAATCAATATCCCCTCCCCTTGATTGAAGAAACGCTCAATCTGTTGGGAAAAGCTAAAATATATACGAAGCTAGATGCACGAGGGGCTTATAATTTGCTTCGAGTGAAGGGAGGGGACAAACATAAGTTAGCCTTCCGCGCATGATATGGGCTATTTGAACCTACAGTTATGCAGTTTGCAACAACAAATGCACCGGCAGACTTCCAGGGCTATATGGATAATGCTCTAAGGGAGGCCTTGGACGATTTTGCATCAGCATACCTGGACGACGTTCTAATATATAGTAATTCAGAGGAAGAACATGTCGGCCATGTGAAATGGATTATGCAAAGTTTGCTGGAGGCAGGATTGTACTTAAAACCAGAAAAATGCGAGTTTCATAAGGACACTGAAAAATATCTATGTTTAATTATATCGACGAAGGGGATTTCTATGGATAAAGATAAGGTGGAAACCGTGCGGAATTGCAGTCGCGAGAAGAAGACTTAGAATGCATGACTGCATAACCTCTTCGAAGTACAACAATTCCTCGGGTTTTGCAATGATTATCGAAGGTTCATTCCAAAGTAATCCGAGAAAGCGGAACCCCTTACAAGGCTAACAAAGAAGGATGAACCATTTGTATGGGAATCAGAGCAACAGTTGGCCTTTCATACCATGATTACCGCGTTTGCAACAGCACCAGCACTCAGTCATTATGACCATGAGAGGGAAGTTATTATTGTGACAGTTGCTTCTGATTATGTGTCAGCAGGAGTGTTATCCCAACGAGATGACGAGGGAGTGTTACACCCTGTGGCAAATTTTTCAAAGAAACATTCACCTGCAGAGTGCAATTACGATATATACGATAAGGAGTTGATGGTTAATACTGAGGCACTTGAGGAGTGGAGACCCGAGTGCGATGGTGCTGCATATCCGCTACAATTGATAACTGACCATAAGAATTTGGAGTGCTTCATGACAAAGAAGCGTTTGAATCGCAGACAGGCTCGATGGTCAGAGTTTTTAACACGCTTCGATTACAAGATAGTATATAGACCAGGAAAATCGAATTGAAACCCGGCTGCATTGACAAGGAGGCCGGGAGACCTCCCTGAGGGGGGGGATGACAGATTGAACAGTAGGGAACAGGTGGTTCGAAAGCCGCAGAACCTACCAGGAGAATTGCGTGTGTTAGCGCACAGCCCACCCGCTCAGGGCCGTCCATCTATTCCCGACCTTATGACTGAAGCTTATGAGACTGATCCGTTACCAGGGAAGATACTGAAAGCTGTAAGTACGAATGGCAGCCTGAAAGATACTACGATAGCAGAGTGTACAGAACAGGATGAGAGAATTCAGTATTGAGGGAAGCATTATGTCCCGGAGAGCGATCAGTTACGGTTACGATTGATACAAGAACACCATGATACCGCGCTTGCCGGACACCCAGGTAGGGCAATGACGTTTGATCTTCTGGATCGACAGTATTATTGGAAGGATATGCGTAAACAGGTGGATCAGTTTGTACGGAATTGCCATAACTGTCAGCGGACCCGGAGCTCTCCGCATTCGACGCTTGGGGTTCTTCGACAATTGCCAGATCCGGAGAAGCCATGGGAGGATATTTGGATGGATTTCGTGGCACGGCTACCCGAGTGCGAAGGGTTTGAAGCGATTGGGGTGGTTGTTGATACACTCTGCAAAATGCGACATGTTATCCGCTGCCATACTACGACTGATGCCATCGAGATGGTTAAGTTTGTTTTGCGGGAGATTGTACGCCTCCATGGGTTACCGGCAACAATTGTTTCGGATTGAGGTCCCCAGTCTACTTCAACCTCTTGGGGCCAGATTTGCAGTCGTTTAGGGATTGACCGACGAATGTCGACAGCGTTCCATCCTCAGACGGACGGCCAAACTGAACGAATGAATGCCAGCATGGAACAGTTCCTGCGAGTGTTTGTTAACCATCAGCAGGACGACTGGGTGCAGTGGCTTCCTTTGGCCGAGTGTGCTGCAAATAATGGAATATCGGAGACAACTAAGTGTACTCCCTTCTTTGCGGTTCAAGGAGTGGATCGACAGATGTTGTTCGGAGGAGAACCGTCGAAGGAACGAGAGTCTCGACGCCGGAATGCTGATCAGGTCCAAGCTACGATGCAACAGATTCATGACCACCTCCATGGAGAGGTGAGACGAAGCCAGGAAGTACAGAAAGAGGGTGCTAACTGGACCCGGATTCCCGTGCCGAATATAGAGGAAGGAACCAAGGTCTGGCTGGACGCTCGACATATACGAACCACCCGACCTACTTGGAAGTTGGATTGGAGGAGGTTGGGGCCGTTTAAAGTCCTTCGACGGGTATCTCCATCTGCCTATGAATGAGAGCTACCTGCGTCCATACAAATTCATCGAGTTCTATCTGTTTCGCTTTTGGATCCAGTGATGGATGACCCCATTGTCGGGTAACGAATAGAACCCCCTCCTTCGGTAGAAGTCAATGGTCAAGTGGAATATCAGGTATCGAGCATCGAGGATAGTAGGATGTATATGAGTCAGTTACAGTACTTGATACGGTGGACTGAATATGATTCCCTGACTTGGGAACCTGCGAAGTTTGTGGATGGTCTACAAGCGGTGGATGAGTTTTACCAATGATACCCACAGAAACCGGGGCCATTGGAAAATGTTCTCGGAGGACCTTGAACCTAGGAGGGGGATACTGTCACGGTTGAAGAGATATCGAGATACTGAGGAGTAGGAATGGGAATCCCGTGGTGGTGTGAAAGGAATTGTGTTACGGAAACACGGAGACGTTGGGCGACGCGGAGGAATGCGGCGAGATTGTGGCGGTATAATTTGTTATGGCAGGGAAATAGTTGAGGGGTTGCGACGTCGGACAATGTGGCGTGGTTGTACTGATAATGAGTTATGTTGATGGTGTGTAAGATCATAGGATGAGGTTCAGATGGTACATTGGAGCATGAGGAATGATTCGAGGGTGGCAGACGAACTGTATATAAAGAGAGTTTTGTTGGTGTTGGAGGATATCCTATTCTTCTCTCTTTACTCGTGCTCTTGTATAGCAAAGCAAGTTACAACTTTGAACCAGCTTCGATACCTGTCTTGTCCTGACTTCCTCAAAACAAACCTAGAGCTCCTTATTCTGTTTTCCGATATCACATTATTGTTACCAATATCACCTATGTCCGACCCTGCCCATTACAACGAGCTGCAATCAACACTTGAGGCCTCTGCAATCAAGTGGCCTGCTTTGAGGAACCACATACCATGCATGGCGCATGTCGTACAGCTGGCTTTAGGAGCATTCATGAGCAGTCTCAGTGTAAAAGGCTGCACCAAGTCTTGGGAAGCCCATGAGCGCGATCTGCAATTTGCAGAGAATGAAAGCATAGACATTGGGAAGAGTCAAAGACTTCGAAAAGAGGGCAATGCTAGAATCAAAATGGTGCCGGCCGTGAAACCAGGTTTAGCAAAGACAATTGAGAAAGTCTGTATTTCATGATATTTAGAAAGTGTTGATGTGAATGAGTGAGTTGATTGTAGGTACAAGAGAGACGGACAAAGGTGCATCTTATATATGATGAGCATGAGGGCGAGCATTGTGTGAAGTCTAAAAGGGCAGTCATGGTGTGAAGTCTAATGAGACAGTCACGATCATGAACCTTAGGGCTTCCTGCAACACTCCCTCCTCTTGGTACACTCCGTGAAGCAAGAACTAAAGAAATGCGAGTACCAGACATGATTGATGATTGAAACATCCATAAACAAATGATAGCAAGCGTACGTGCGCTGCATGTAATTCCCATAGTAGCCTCCATAACAACCCTGCTCGTGAGAAGTGACTGTGTGAGCAGGGAAAAGAGTACCACCATAACCTGTGGATGGCCATCCATAACAAATAAATGCATGAAACAATCTTAAGTCAATTTCCATTTCCTTCCGAATCTCGTATCACCACAGTCCCATTCCCTTGGTGAATTTCATGTGCTTCACTTTGGTTAGTGGCTTCGTGGGAATATCGGCCACATTGTCGTTTGTGTGTACGTAGGAGTAGTCTACGACTTTGCGAGCATGCGGATCTCGACAGTTCTGGTAGCAAACATCGATGTGTTTCGATCGGGCCTTGGTAACTCCGGTAGTGATATGTGTGAGGGCACCCTGATTGTCACAGTAGTTCGGTAGCGGGGATGATGGCAGCGATGCTTGGTTCTGAGAACCGTGGATATCTCTCTTTAACTGGAGCAGACATCTCGCTTCTCGGGAGGCTTCTGAGCAAGCGATGTATTCGGCTTTGAGTGTGGATAGCGCGATGAGGTCTTGCTTCCGAGACTGCCATGATATGGCACCACCATCGTGACACGTAAGAAAGACGTGTCCACCGTGAGACTCGGGGTCGGTGCAATCGCTGGCCCAATTAGAGTCCGTAAATCCGACGACGCCGTAGTTGTCATTGCCGCTGCAGTTGCCATTGAAGTCCAGTCGAAAGTGTGCTGTGGCTTTGAGATACTGCAGCACTCTCTGTGCTGTGGTCATATGGCTGGTAAATGGACGAGGATTGGATCGGCAGAAAGCAGCGACTGCATATGATATATTCGGCCACATTGCAAGTGCTGCATACATCAATGATCCGACGATCACAGGATAGTGCTTGACACTCTCCTTGTCGAGTTCCTTCTCCCCCCGATTGTCAGCAAAGTCGAGTTTGATATTTGGAACCATGTGCGTTGAGATTTTGTGAGCATTCTATATGGTCGATGTTACATCCACATCTCTCAACTAGAGAGATGAGATATCGCAAGGTAGTTAGCTTTCTGATAGGAGTGTAAGTCTCACCGAAATCTGTCTGCTCTTGGCCTATAATAACCAGGCGTGCCTTGTATCGTATAGACATGCAATTGGTTTGCTTTCTTCAGTATTCTTGTACTGGGCCTGCCATAGCTTCTGCAAATGTCAATGCCCCATTGATGGTAGTTGGTGCCAGCATCTATGCTATCAAAGCTTCTGCCTTGACTTCTCGTAACGCGAGTTGTGATCAATGATGGTAGTAGTAGCCATTGTGTTGACTTCTTGGTCATGGCTGCGGGCAGTGTCATTATCGCAGCGGAGACGTCGGCTTTGCTCAATGTGTTGTCTCGATGCCGGTGGCTCGCGCGTGCTATGATCGCGACTGTGTGCGAGAATGATTGAATCCCCCTCGCCAGGAGGATATGATCTCGAACCTGTACATGCAGGGAGACTTCGATGAGTATGGTCATCGGGCAGATTGCAATGGACATCTGTGACATCATCAGTGTGGCTGTGATCACCACCTCTGTGGCCTTCACCCGTTCCACTGAGATCCTGGGAACAGCCGTGAGAAGTTCATCACCACCCATTCCAATTGTAGTGTTCTGTGCTCAGAGAAGTCCATCTCTGTCTCCAGTGTCTTGCATATGGAGAAGTCCATCTCCGTTTCTGGTGCCTTGCATGTGGAGAAGTTCATCTCCAGTATGAAGTTCCTTTATGAATTCTGCGTTTTCTGGTAGTCCAAAAATATCAATTCCGGCTGTTGTGCATGAAGCGTATGCATTCTGCTCTTTATCAAAGATGACCTCCGACTGTCCGCGTACCACGTGAAAATCTGGGTCCCAAATTCTCCACAATGTTGTTGACTCATGGGTGTAGCCTACCATCATGTAGGACTTTTGATCGAGGACCGAATTTACTTCGGCTCTGTTCTTCCGGAATGAGTTTGTTCACATAGCATCTGAATTGTCTCAGGTGGTGAAGGGATTTATATAATATCCTGTTGCCAGCATCATCATGGGCTTGCCAATGGCATGGAGCATGTTGTACGGAGTTTCGTATGGTTCTTTGTAGCCATCTTGGTCATCTCATTTCGTCAGGCCTTGGTTCAGAGATCACTGATGGAGGTAGACCGCTGTGTGGACGGCTTCTACCCAAAAAGTGACACTGTTATTGTGGAGGGAGTAAGGTGTGCACAGTTCGTGTGTTGTACCGCTGGCAGTGGGCGCCGAGTGGAAGGTCTTATTATCATATTCTCCTCGGCTATTATCGCAACAGAATTGTCTGATCTGATAGCCCCTGGCAGTGACACGGGCATCAAAGGCCTTGTAGGCAGCGGTGCAAGTTTCAAAACATGAGTGTACCTGCGCGAAGGGCTTTGAAGTGCACTTGACCTTGACTTGAATGAACTTTTGCTTGTGCTTGGCGTGGATGCACACTGTGCACATTGAACCATCGTTCGTGTATTCAGGGATAAGAGATCGCACGGAGATAGGGTGCAAAAGAGCAAACCGCCGATGCCATAGTCTTGGCTGTGAGATGGTGAGCGTCATTTGAGTGGACTATGACATCGTGGCGGCGATTGGCCTTGTGACGGGAGACGTAGGTGTACTCAGAGGTGCGTTCAGAGGAGTGGTCGCAGATAGACTCGTATATTCAGTGGTGAGTATGCTTCGTGTTCTCTTCCTCCGACTGGACTTGGACTTGGAGATTGTGCTTGAATCGATGTTCGAAGGCGTGTTTGGAACTGTGACCAGAGGTGTGCTTGGAAGTGCATCCAAGGTTGATGCTGTGTGTGAGCTTGCGACGTTGGGAGATCTGAAGTAGAGATTGTTGACACGATGACCGGTGATTGTGGTCTGTGATTGTGGCGATGATATGGAGCATTTGCCACCGCCAAACTTGGCGGTATATCCGGCGGAGTCCAGTTTATTGACGGAGAAGAGTGAAAGACCGAATGTAGGTGTGTAAATACCATCGATCACATAGCCCTGAGTAGCGTCAACAAGTCCATGCTGAGTTACTCTTACCATGTTATCATCGCGAAGTTCAATGAGCATAGGTTAGCGTAGTTTCTTGAATGACTTGAAATAGCTACGATTGTTGCACATATGCTGAGAGGCCCCGGAATCAATGACCCAAGTTGTATGGGCAGAGGAGGAGGAGGGGGTGAGAGCATGACCGGATGGTCAGAGGAGATCTCGATCTCCAGCGGTGGCGATTGAAGCAGTGCCTTTGCGAACTTTGGTTTGTGTTTCCTTCGCTCGTTTGTAGTGAGCACAATCGGATCTGATATGGACTGGGATGCCGCAATGGTAGCACGCTTTCTCGTCGCTTCCTCCAGCAGTGTCTTCTCTAGAGTTGTCATTTCTGCCGGAATTGCCGTTTCCGCCAGAATTGCCCTTTCCACTCTGAGCGCGTTGCCGCTTGCCGCATTCTTCGGTGGTGTGATTGTCCATCTTGCAGTAGGTGCATCAGGTCGTCATTTGTCATCCAAATCTCCCACTTCCACCACGCCCACAACCCCAATAGCCTCCGGGTTGGGAGTAGAGGGCGGCACCAGTCTAAGAGTCTGCGATGTTGGTCATGAAGGCCGCCTTCTCTTCGCTCAATAGAATGGCATCCATGATGTGATGTGAAGTGGGAGGCGGGGCTTGTCGTTCGAAGATGTTGATCGTTGTGGCAAATTCCTTCGTTATGTGTGTAAAGAGATGAGTGACAAAGCTGTCTCCCGATATCTCTTCAGCAGAACCGCTCAGCCGATTGAGGTAGTCAACCATGCATGTGAAGTTGGTATTCATCTTCTCCTCTTTCGCTGGGCAGCAAGGATGGAATTTGCGTAGCATCTGCGTTCAACCGAGTTTCGAGAGCGTGTTGCGAAAGCGATCTTTGAGGATGCCCCACATGTCTGCAGGGTCTATGGTGTTTGTCCCACATGTTTGCAGGATCGATGGTGATTCTGATTTGTGGGAGTATCTCGTCGGAGCATGCCATGTAGATGATGGCTGGTACATCGTTTCGTCCTGTATGCAGGTTGCACTGCTCGGTATGACTGTTTGCGGTGTTGCCTTCGGGTTCAGGTTTTTCTCTAGTAACGATATAGTAAGCATCTGCTCCCATGAGTACTCGGCGCACTTTCTCTTTCGATCTGGGGTAGTTGTTCTCGGTCAACTTAGGGATATTGCCGTAATCGGTCTTGAAGGTCTCAGTAGGCAGTGGGTGGGAGGGTGGTGTGATCGAGGCTTCGAAGGACTTGTAAGTGCGGGAGGACGGAGGTTTCGGGGGTCTTGGTGTGAGCAGGAGGACGGACGTCTCGGGGGTCTTAGTGAGAGTGGGCGGACGGAGGTTTCGGTGGTCTTGGTGATTGACGAGGTTTTTGGAAGGTTGTGGAATGATAGAAAGAAATAAAACAAATAGGTGATTTTTGTGGGTAGCGACCGCCGGGCTCATAACCTGTTGATGTGAATGAGTGGGTTGATTGTAGGTACAGGAGAGACGGACAAAGGTGCGGCTTATATATGATGAGCATGAGGGTGAGCATCGTGTGAAGTCTACAAGGGCAGTCATGGTGTGAAGTCTAATGAGACAGTCACGATCATGAACCTTAGGGCTTCCTGCAACCGAAAGTCCTGAAATTCACCTTCATATAGCAGAGAATCCTTGCGGTATTGATTATGCTGACACCTGGTCGTCTGAACGAGTTCATTGAATGTCAAAAAGCCAAAGTTCGCATCACGGTACTAATGATAATGGATGTGAAGACACATTGGAACTCAACACTGGATTAGCTTGACATCAGCAACAACCCCATTTTCCGTCTGAAACGCCCAGGTGTTCCGGACGGCTCTGACTGCTCAGACAGAACCTCGTACCCTCTGACCGAGAAGTACGCACTACAAGTCGACCAGGCGACGTGTCTCGTTGCATACTTACCTCTTTTACTTTGCGCCAGGAATGATGGGTCGCGTTGCATACTTACCTCCTTCACTTTGCGCCAGGAATGCGGTGACGTATACGCACCATCAGAATGACACATATGATGCACTCTTCGGAGGGGTGGCACTTATGCTGTAGCCGTTTACACAACACCGGGAGATCTTTATGCCTTTCTTCGGCCGATAGCCACATGCCGCACTCTCGTTTATGTTTAGCTTTGAGATTGTGTCACTTATTGCAATACAGTCTTGGCTTCGGATACATCGCTTGCCGGTCCATTTACTTCGCCATTATGGTATTTCACATGTCCGACACCAACTGTCCAATCTTCACACTCTCTTGTACTATGCCCTCAGTCCTCCACATCCAGCATTGATACATCATCAGCTTGCGATGCTTGTTCCTCCTCATCCGCATCCGCATCGTCGCCATGCTCGGACTCATACCTGTCGACCTCACATACTATGCCCTCAGTCCTCCACATTCTGCGTTGATCCATCATCGCCTTGTGATGCTTCTTCCTCCTCATCCCCATCCGCATCCGGAACGTCGCCATCCTCGCCCTCATTCCGGTCGACATCACAGGTTCCCAGGTCAAACCTATCGAGTCCAGTCGCGGGCCATCGTCAGCAGCTGGGGGTGGGGATGGAATCGCTCTCGTCGCTTTCGTCACCGTCATCTTCGTAATCCCTGCTGACCCCTGGATTCCCGGAATCCACATTGTCATCCGTGCAGACTTGTTCTATCGGGATGTTTGGGTCAGTGCTTCCGATCTCAGGCTCCTCAAGCGCCACTTCCGAGGTCAAATATTCAAGAAGAACAGCATTGTCAACACGCGCTGCTTCCTCGCTGATGACCATGGTGGGCGTTCCGTTCTCTACCTGCTGCATCTGACACTTGACTGTAGCAAGAGTGTTTTTATACTCCCTCAGTTTTTAGCTCTCCGGTAGTGTGTTCCAGGTATTCATCAAGAATGTGTACGTGTCTGCCATGCCAGGGAAGGTTAACAACTTCGGACCCATTGCAGCGCAGCAGGATGCGTTCTTACCACCGTCATTCTTGTAATTGAAGTAGTTCGAGGGATCAGGGCTGTCCGCTTCCAGCTTTGACTAGGAAGCTGTCCGATGAACACCTTTGTTCTTTTGCCACTCCAGCAGAGCATGGCGCAATGCAGTGCAGGTAAACATGATCAGTGGCGAGGGTATATGACCGTCCTTGGTGTTAATCATGACTTATAAAATCCATCAGCATACTTACTGCGGTTATTCGCCCGATGATAAAATTTGATATAGATACACCCCGGGATTGCCTCCTCCAGGAAGTACAGTGGACGCTGGCAATTGGTTAGTAGCTTTCGACTCTCTCTGCGTTGGATTTGGGCCGCGTACACCCCCTTCCACACGCTCTGTTACAGGAAAATGACACTTATTGTCTGCCAGAAGGGAATCAATGAATTTCAAATGCTCTGAGGCGGATTCAAAGCGGTGGAGATCATAAAGGTCTGCTGTGTTGTCCCTTGCTGATTGAATAATATGGGATTTAACCTTATCGACTTGTGCGTGAACCTGGTGCCAGTTTGAGCATGTAATATCCAATGTGGGCCGTTGCTTCAGCATACCTCTTTCAAGATCTCCTTTGTGCACCCCTCAAATGCTATGGACCAAATGTTGTTTTGCTGCATAGCGGTGTTCCAGGATGTCTCTATTATCTGCCAGTGTAGGGCTTCAGCTAATGCTTTTGAAACACGTCGCGTTGCATAACTTACTGTCTCCATGTCGCTTGCACTCATACACGGCCGTCTGTTCCACATGAACAGCTCCAGGAGTCTGCCCGGTTCAATCACAAGACGCGTCAGGTCTGAGTGACCAATTTGATGGATTCTGTGACTGCCGGAGACCATTGATCGAGGTGTAGACACCACCTGCGGTTGCAATTGCCACTCCCTGTTTCTCTGATTCCTTGCAGAAGCTCGAGTTGGGAGTGGATTTGTAATGATCACGCGGGCTTCTGGATTAGGGATGCGGGTAGGCTGGTTTTCAAGACCGCTAAGAGAAGTGGGAGTGATTGCAATCCTGAATCCAGGGCTGGATGCAACGCGACGCGTTGAGTTTCTTCCGGGTACTGGTGTGCTATGACTGCTGGTAACCAGCGTGGCAGTTGGAGTATGCATAGACCGTCGCTGTGTAGTGGAGGGGGTGGAAGTCACACGTTGGGTGATATCTGCAATGCGAGCATTTTTCAGCGCAGATGAGGGGATGGAGTTCTGCCCTTGGAATGTAGATGCTACGGAACTCCCTCCTTGAGAGGAATCCCTCTCGCCAGCCGGTATGCAAACGCATCTCTTAGCAGGCGGAAGTTGAGAATTCCCAGAAGGCCCACACTTTTGTTGATTCTAACGATTAGCAAGACTTCGAACATTTTCTATGACCGGGGTAGTGTCAAGGTGAGGGCTTTGGCAAGGCATAGTCCGATATTTATGTTCCACGTCAAGATGGTAGGAATAATTTCCTGTGCATGCATATGCGATGGCAGATGAGGTAGACTCCTATTTGAGCGACCAGGGAGGGTTTCGACAAACAAGAGAGGCGCTGTGTAGACCGCGCCAGACTGTAAACCCTGACAATACCCGGTGACGTGATCCCTTGAAAAGCATTCAATTTTAGGGTTAACTCCCATCAGATTAAACTCAGATTAAACTCGGCATTACTATTCACTGTTACAGCAACGTCTGAAGGTCTATTTTCACCGCTTGAAGGGTGTTTAAGCCTTCTTGGCGCCATTATCATCGTATTGCACTCGTTCTTAGCACAATACTTTGAACTATCGATTGTGTATATCTTCAGCTTCACGGTGGAAATCCCCCTTTGGCAGAGCTCAAAGCATCGCGAAGCCAACAATGACGTATTCTCAATCCTATGACATCAGTTGCGTGCGCTTTCCACACCGCTAGGCGTTGGTAGCAGTGTTTGATGGTTGCACGGTCGGGACAACTTGAGAACGACTCAGTTTGCTTCGAGATTCACGAGCTCTGAGCAGTAAAAGTGGTAGGAGATGCCTACGCAACGCCCGGCGTCGCAAATAGTCCTCACCATGAGTACTAAATCTCGCCTCGAGGCTCCTCATTCATGAAGTGCCTGTTCATTGTGGAAGACGCAGGCTGGGCCGTTTTGTGTTCATTAACCAACAAAACGCAGGATATCAATCAAATCCCAGGAATTCTAGTATATTTATCCCTTCTTCCCGCTGTCACCTCGATGTTCTTTTCCTCCCATAGTTAACACACCGCCAACATCCTCAACTCTCTCGACATCACATGACTTGCACAAAACAATGACTCTCATTCCAAAACACACCCGATAACCTACACAACTTCGTACGTTCCCTCTGGGCTTGCTTCCGCTGCATGCAACTGTATCATAATGCTAATGCCTCGGATGTAGATTGATTTTCAACTCACAGTGATGGGACCGAAAGACAGTGGCAAGGGAAAGGGGAAGGCAACTTCTAACGCAAAAATGCCGACATCGGTTGTAAATCGACTCCTGTCATTGGATCGGGACCGTATAAAGGTATTCATCTCGGAACACATCCGTGGACTCATACGGATATACAATGTTTGTGGCGTCAAGGATGAGAGGGCCTGGGACCACTTTTATGATATAATCTTTCTTGATCCAGTCACGACTTGCCACTTTTCACAATTCCAGCTGATGTTGCCGTACCACAGGAGCAGGAGTTCACCATTTGGAGAGTGGTGGGCAGCATTCCGCTCATATATAGGGCAAATGTTTGACTAAACCCACCATCAAATGAACAATTGGAGGTGGGACAACCTCCGTGCCTTCAGGGATCGAGCAGATCGCTTCAATCCGCAGACAACCAACTCGGGGAAGATTGAACGCACCGGCGAGCGTTTCTCCCGGTACAGCAGCGATGATTACAGGGCGAAGATTGAGCCGCCAAGCAGCTGGCAGCATAAGCCTGTCGACTGCCTGGCCGTCACACCACTGCAATGGGATGCGATAATTGACGAGGATGCTGAAGATAACAACTGGGCGGATCCCGAGCAATGGAAGGAGCCGTCCTAGCGATGGCAATGACAATGGCGACAGCGAGGGTGAGTAGGACACACAGGGCGGTCACAAAGGGACCGGGAAAGGCACGGGTACAAAGGATGGGAAGGGGAACGGGAAGGGGGAGGCAACGGAGGAAGCGCAGGGGAAGGAGAAGGGAAACGGTCAAGGGAAAGATATTGTTATACAAACCCCAGGAGGAGATGATATCTCTCGTGCCCTTGCTGTGCAGTTGCAGAAGAAAATGTATGAGGCAGACTCGGACACAGAGGGCTAACTAGAGTGGGTATATTTAGAGCCGGAAGCATTGCCCTCCGTGTCAATTGCCTCAGATGATGATACCGACTCTACCGAGTTCGACAGCGAATATGACTCAAGACTTGATCCTGATGTGGATTTGAGCATGGAGGATGATGTGGATGCACCGGACGGCGTTGATTCAGTCGGCGTTGTGGTATGAACTGGGATGGTGACAATGATGACGAGGAAGATGAAGAGGAGGAGGATGAAGTGAAGGAAGATGAGGAGGAGGTGGAGGAGGAGGATGACGAGGAGGAGGAGGATAAGGATTAGGATGATGGCAAAGAACCTCGGACGATTGACCAGGCAGAGATGGTAAATACATCGGCCGATGATGTAGATACCATGGGAGACTTTCAGCCTATTGTGCTACATGAGCAACACCAGGAGATCCGCGAGCATACCCCACGGCCACAACCTCCGTCGCCTGCCCCACAGCCACAAACCCCGCAGGCTCGCCCACGACCACGAACTCCAGAGACTCATCCCCTCAGCGGGCTGGAGCATTTGGGGCTTGTGACTCCGCAAGAACCTCGCCAGGCGGTGCCAACTCTTCAAGAAGCTGAGGCAGCCGGAAACACCTCGGATGTGGATGTGGATCAGTAGCTGCTGATTGAATCTGCAGGTGCCGACAGTCTCCCTGATGTCCCTCTCCCCGATGTCCCTCTCCCCGATGTCCCTCTCCTGGATGTCCCTCTCCATGATGTCTCTCTCCCCGATGTCCCTCTGCCTGAGGCTCACCAGGATGGCTCGGTAGGCGAGGAGTGAACCAGTCCTCGCGTTGCAGAGGAGGCAATGGTTGTTGCGGTCAGGTTAGGGTTGGGTTCTTGTCTTGTTCGTTTCCTTTGTTCGAATCTATTCATCTCAGGCCATTGTTATTTCATGTGTCGTGAGGATTTTGGATCACTCAAGGTTTATTTTATTCATGGGTTTTGTACTGGTTTTATTTTTGTTGGTTTTAGTTTATTCAAAGTATTATGGGACATCGCCCAGGCAGCAGTTTTGCAACTCCTAGCGTGTAAGGAACCTCCTTGTGATGGTGTTGAGGCTGAATAAGTTAGCTGAAAGTATCGTGAGCTCACAGCCGAGGCTGCCCAGGCCCAGCACCAATTTTCGTCCCTTTCAACAGTGTACACTCCACTCTCCGGGTGTCATAGACAATGCCAGAGAAGACCCCTTTCCGTTGCCCTGAATTTTCACGCAGAAAGAAGTTCACCTCCGACAGCTGGCGACTTATACATATCAAATTACACCATCCTGAACACCTTCAAGTGGCACGCCAGAAAAATCTGACTATTCGCATCGCGCCCCGACATGTTGAACCCTCTCAGCATCGTGAATTCAATGCTAACAAAGATTCAGTCGAAGACTTGGACGCGTTTCCCTACCTCAAACATGTCGAAAACATCGCACACTCGGACTCTCAACCAGCACCCCCTCCGGCGTGGATGGATATACACCCCTGCGCCAGCGCTCCGCTGATCGATTGCATTGCTGGGCCCTGGGAACGCGACGCTCAGGGTTGCTATGAGACGAACCAACAAAACAATCCCTACTACTGATTTGCGACACGTGAAGAGTACAAATACATCCATGGTGGGATCAGGAAGACGGGCATGGAGACGTACTATGACAGCGTGCTGCAGGAAGAAAACACCGCTCTGAGTTTCCCAAGCTTCAAAAACGGGGATGGCATCCAGCTGCTCGTGGTTAGCATGCCATATGATCAGCCTCTCTGGGAGTGGGAGCTACACACTCTCAAGGTTATGAGATGGAATGACAATCACCAACGCCCTATCATATACTGGAGTCAAGACAGTATTGAAAGCATGAGATGGTTGATACGGCAGCCAGCCTACACCGGGCATCTCATTTTCGCCCCTCAGCGTTGCTTTAACAGTGATACGCCCCCGAAAAGCCTCTAAACACAAATGCATGCTGCGGCCTGGTGGTGGGAGACACAGGTAAGGAGAGATACTCAAGGATAATAATGTGCTACTCGAAGTTTAGTCAACACTCAGAGTGGGGGATGCACTGCTTCCCATTATATTCATGTCCGACGGAACACATCTCTCGAATTTTGCTGGCCACAAGAACGAGTGGCCTGTATATATGACAATTGGCAATCTATCTTCGAAGATCCGCCAGACGCCCTCAACGCACAGCGTCATATTGGTCGCTCTCCTACCGATTCCAATCAAGAACCGCAATATTCCTCAGAAGCGGCTGCATGAGCAGCAGCAGACAAACTGATAGGTGCTGAACGGAGTACTCAGGCGGGTACTCCCGCCACTCTCTTTCAAACAACATCCCAGCGCCAAGAGCGGGTATCACAACGTTCTCTGTGCAGCTGGCAACTTTAGGCGTTGCAAACCGGTTTTAGCAGAATGCATTGCAGATTGCCCAGAGTAAAGCGACCTACATAATCTTGAGCGGCATGTATGTTTTCGGTGAGATTCTCCAAAAAATGAACTTGGAGATTATGTGCATCTCGACAAGCAACACCCCCGGTGGGATCACAGCCTATATAGAATGCTCAGTGATGCCAACACCGAGGCAGCCAATCCTGAACTCTCGTCGCGCCATGTTCACCGAGGATTCAACGTGTTTTGACACATTCCCTCTATTGTGAGCGATCTCCATAAGCCCGACCTCCTCCATACAATTCAGATCGACATGCTTGACCACCTCCAGAAGTGGATTTTCCACTTCGTAAAGACGCTCGAATGGCTCGACAAGTACAATGCAATCTAGTAATCCGTGCCTGCTTACCACGACCTCACACCAAAAATTAAGTCATATGAGGAAGTTTCTCAATGGAATGGGAAGGAGAAGAAGGAAATGAGCTGGTACCTGCTTGGGGTTGTAACCCAGTCTCTGTGAGGCAGAAGCCCCTCTCAGCGTCCCAGATTCTATCGCGCAATTGAGTGCACCTGGGCATTGTTAGAATTCTATATGTATGCTCGATATAAATCTGACGATGAGGCAACATTGAGCTACATAGAGGACGCCTTGCATCGTTTGAAGACCTTCAAAGATGTTTTCTTACTCGGGCGAGCCGGCAAAAAGGCAAAGGCGAAAGCCAAAGCCCTGAGAACGAAACTAGTGAAGAAGCGAAAAGTAGACGAGGAAACAAATGCTGAGACTTGTACGCCATCCAAGAAGTGGCGCGAAATGAATGCCTGGCGGGATTATATCAGCCACATGATAGATATTTGAAAGGAGTTAGATGCCGACTTCGACTTTCCGAAAATCCACTTGATGTCCCATAAGTCCGAACAGATTCGTTGATACAGAGCCTTGCAACGGTTTTCTGCCGAGAGACATGATCAAGCACATAAAACCAACCTCAAGGACGGTTGGAACGCCGGCAATCACAATCTCAACTACCTGCCACAAGTAGTCACCTTTCAATGTCTCATTCTCTGCTTCGAAATCAGAGAGCTCAATCTCCAAGCCCTTGCTCAGCGTTGGAAGAACAGCGCTGCCACCTGCAAAGTCTTCCCTTCCGGTGCTGATTTGGCTTCCCGCCTGAGCTCCCACTTATATGCGAAGCCCAAATTCATGGGACCCTGAAACCGCCGTGATGGAAAGCATCCTGCTGCTATGATCAAAGACATCACAGCATTACTCGACAATACGCGAGATGCAACGCACCGCGCGGCAATATACAGCGCCAGGTGGAAGTTTATAAAGCATAAAGCCGTAACAAGACGTATATATCGGATGAACAACTGCACACAATGGAGCTCTGTATATACCATCGTATTAACGTTCAAGTTGAGGGTTTGAAAGGTAAACGCATATCTCAGATGTGTCGATGCACAGGAAGCCAGAGCTGGCGCGGAGAGAATCCATGGAACCACTGCGTGTGGGTGAAGCACTGCCTGGGGAGGTGTTATGGCGCGCTGAATGGCCGTCTCCCATGGCAACTGCAATGACTATTCAGAGTCAAGCTCCAAAACGAGGATGGAGCTTTCATTGAGTACTGGTTTGCACTGGCACTCACCACAATACCGGAAAACTCGGGTAACTTGAATCGCGTCTCAAGATTTGTGCAAGTGAGAAAGGCACCGGCAGCCCTTGGTTTGAAAGTTTTCAGCGTGGGAAACATCGTCGGCTGCGCGCACGTAATTCCAGAGATAGCTACCAGTAGTTGGACAGGAGACGGACGGAAGGAGCAATGGATTGTCAATAGCCACATAGACCTGGCGACTTGGAATGATGTGTATAATTAGTGAAGAGAGAATTGCATTTTGCGCACAGATGGAAGGAACGCGAGGAGAGATTTTCACAATGTCACCGATCGCATTACAATCCTGATGCAAGCGCATACCCAATGATTCCATTCCAACGTATGGTCACAGTTGGCCACAACGCTAGAGTGTTCATGAAAAATAGGACACTGACAAAGTGAGAAGGAACGGTGAAACAGCGATTGGAGGGCGATATGCAACGCGACAGGTGGTATTGAGGCCGGGCGCAGAGTAATCTGCCACCGGGGTGTCTCTGATGGCTCAGACGGAGCCCATCCACGCTGACGGAGCGATTCCACCTGGAAGGAAACATTTTTTGCTGGTGGAGCGTGCCTACCGATTACATGGATTCACATATGAGTGGCTCCATAATCCCAAATGCACTGATTACCGGCCACTTTTCACAACTCCACATAAATGGACCATTTTCAAATATGTCATGGAAGTATTGAGGCCGTTTCGATATTGGACCCTGTGCATGTCGAAGAGTCATCCCGTCATATTACAACTCATTATTACAGTGTACAATGCCAGATTCCATCATATGGACGGTGTGATGCGAGCTTTGGCTAAGACAAAGACTCCATGGAAGGAAGAGTTGTTCTTCGCTGTGAAGTTAGCTCGACAGAAGCTGTCCAAATACCATGCTGAAGTAACTCTAACGACTGCCACATTTCTCATTGCTACCCATATCCTCAATCCTTTTCAGAAGTTGTGATTGTTTAGAGACTGCGACAAGGGAATGGATATCAATCCTGAGGAGGAGACATCCTATACTACCCAATACCAAGAGGCCTTTCTGAAGTATGTGAAGAATGAATACTGTGCCAAATATCGACGTGTGCCGGTCAAGAAGTACGAAAGCTTTCCTAGCATCAATCTCATCCAGTCTGCAACGGCTTCAGGATTCTGTCAATCAACTTTGGATCCATATGATGTGTCCAGCAATGATGAAGATGACTTAATGCCTGACAATGGGGCTGAGACGACACCCGGACGAAACGATCACGCAGCACGTCAATTGTCCTCTGCCAGGCTATATTTGAATTCACCGCCTGAAGCACCAAAGAACTGGGGGCAAATTGATCCAAATCTTAATGATTACCACTCCAACCCAAGGGAGATTAGCAGTACATTTTGGTTGCCGGATATAACTGACTGGTGGCGGCAACAGGAGGCAACACACTCAATGTATGTCGATGTTTCCAATGCGCCGCGCGACATATTCTCGATCATACTACACTGTGTTGGAGTGGAGGCCAGTTCCTCTCATGGTGGAGATGTTATTGGCTGGAGGAAGTCAAAACCCACAGGCGAGACCCTTCACGAAAAAGTGGTTGTAAGGCAGTTTGCTCGAGCCAATAACAGGATTTTGGCCGGCGCTGACCCAGAATTGGATACAACAACGACAGAAAACCACTCAGAAATCAAGAACGAGCCGAAGGAAAGGAAATTGCACACAATGGTCAAGGTTCACGACTTTTTGGAGATGTGGTAAGGCAGCCAAAACCAAAGTGCTACCCTGAAGGAATCTCACGATCAAAAAAATGCAGATGGGTGATGTGGGATACATTTCGGACACAGAAGAGATCGTCAAATGATTGTGGTCAGTCTTTCAACCAGATGGGGTGGCTGCATTTAAATTGTCGGAAAGATCTCCTTTGCCACCATCTGTGTCTGCAAAGGACGTCCCTGGAGGACGAACAAGAATATTGCATCTCCGCCGAATCCGAAGAATCAACAGTCATCTAGTCGAAAGTTATATGGATACCGCACCCGAAAGCATTTTGCACACTGAAGATTGGCTTAAGTGGAATGGTGACTTAGATAATCCAAATGACAGCGAAGACGATTGCGTGGCGGACCTTGAATCTGATATGGAGGAAGACAATAGTATCGAGGATCTGGAATGCCCAGAGCAGGTGAATATGAATGCCGTGCCGAATGTTCCCGAATTGATTCGGCCGACACGGAGGTCAAACAGACAGGCTGGCAAGGTGTTGATGACGGTCAATGCAATTGAAATCAGGAGGAATAAAAGAGGGAAGAAAAAGTAGGACAGAATGCGACAATGTTTCACTAGCTTCTTTATGTATCTTGAACGAAAGTTGTACAAACAGATATATTATGGGCAAATAGTGCACAGTAGCTTGTGAATATTGGTTGATAACCAGATGTATAGTAGACGCAATGAAGCTCTTGGCAAGATACCTACATTTTAGTCGTATGAGAGCGAACAGTGCAAGAATGTTACTGCGCTTGGCGTTGCCAAAGTGCCAAGTCTTGATCTGTGAGAAAGACAACCAATATGTTCGAATCATGATGAAAACTATTATCGATGGCAGCAGATGTTGAATTAGCAATACATTTAAATGAGCGTCAACGGAGCGTCAATGATTTGTGGTTTTGTAAGTATGGTACTTACACATTGCTCTGCTCGCTGTTATGTGTAACTGATGTATTGGCAGCTCTCATAGGCGATAGAGACATTAACACGGTCACCACCCCATTGTGAGAATGAGCGTCAACTGAGCGTCAACAATTTGTGGTTTTGTAAGTACGGTAATTACACAGTGATTTGGTCGCTCTTATTCGTAACCTATGTATTGGCAGCTTGTATAGGCAAAAGTGACAGCAACACAGTCACCGCCCCATGCTGAGAATGAGAGTCAACGGGGCGCCAACAATTTTTAACTTTGCATCTTGGATAATTCATGTTCCGATTGGTTGCAGACATCCATTTAACAGATATTGGCAGCCTTTACTGGGCAAAACAACAGTGACATGCTCCCTGTCGCATCCTAAAAATGAGCGTCAACGGAGCGTCAACAGTTTCAGTTGTTGCCTATTTGGTAATCAAGGCATCGCGTGAATCTTTGCATTCATACCGGATTTATTGACCGCCCTCATAGGCAAAAATACAATATAGCACAAGTACAACACCAATTCCAAAATAATCAATATTGCAAGCTGCAAAGCATGCAAAAACATATCCTTGGTTGTTGAATATGTGATTTTGATACAATACTATTACCATAGTGCAAAAACAAGTGGCTTGATTGAATCCATGGACGGACCTGCTGGGGGACCCACTGACAATCCGCCAAATTCAGACAGGTTGGGTGTTTGCCATCTAACCGTACCCGAGTTGACAATTCGGGTTGATTGATAACCCTGAGCGCCAGTTTGGCAGTGGTTCATTCTGGACGCTGACACGGACCCAATGTGACGGTCCGGACTGCTCGCAGACAGTAGCTGCACCTCTGTCAAGTCTCGAGACGACCTGGTTGATATCGCTTCCGGTACGCACCCCACCGAGGTTGTCAACCAAGGACAGCTCCTCAGTTTCTGATACGGACTCTTTGACCCTCGTGATTAGTCGTCAGATGTAAATTACAAAAAGGATCAGTGAAACAGGTGATCCCTGCGGGACCCTAGCTTCCACTGGGTGGCTTTCCATGGCGTTGCACTCAATTATCATCTCCACAGTTCTCTCCGAGAGAAAGCTCTCTGTCCATTGTCTAAGGTCTCCATCCATTTGCCTGACCTTGATTAATTTGACTAGCCTTCCTTTTTCCACGCTTGGGGAGGCTGCTTTAATGTCCATGAGAAGCACGCCTGTTATGTGGCGGTTTGTCCAGTCTGCATGAGCACTGACAACCATGATAGCCGCTGAATCGATGGCGGACTGTCATCTTCTGCTTCGGAATTGTGCGTCGCTCAGTAGTCATCTTCTTTCCGCTTTATCCGACAGCAGCTCATCGACTATTTCTTCGACCCCTTTCCCCATGCAGGCAAACAGCGATATGGAGCAATAGGCCTTCAGCTGTGTGTGGTAGACTTTGCCAGGATTGCGAATCACCACGCCCCTAGCCTGGTTCCATACCGCTGGGTGCCTTCCTGTGCCAATGGCCGCCTTTGTCAGCCTCACGATCTTTTCTTTGTCCCACTTCCAGAGCAGCAGTATGGCACCGGAAGACAGCTTGTCCAGCCCCTGTGCCTTTTTGACTGATCGAGAAAATGGTGCTTGTTGAACTGCTTCCTCTGTGATGCGTGGGTGTGCGCTCCCTGAGGGATGTACTTCGTAGTACTGGTCGTCGTCGTCCAGTGGCAAGCACTCGTGCCTCAGCATCTCCTCCTCCTGCATTGATGTTTTCGCTTTCTTGCCTTCTCTATCTGTTAAGGCCTCCACGGTTGCGCCTGCCTGATGGTTCACATATCGTGCTGCTCTTCATACCTCGGCCCCCTTCAGTTTTGGAAGTACTTGCTTCACAATTTTCCTCTTGGACTGTCGAATAGACTTCTGGAGTTCTACCATTGCCCTGGCGGTGTCTTCTGAGTTCCATCTCTTCTTTTCTTCAATTCTGACCTCCCTCCTTCTCTCCGTGATGTCGGCGTTCCACCACCTCCTGGATTTTGCGCAGATCATGATCTTCTTTGCTGTGGTGTGGAGAATGTTGCCCATTGCTTCCTGACACCAAGCGGCCCCTTGCTCCACCTCATCTGCTGTGCATGCTGCATCCAGGTGAGCTGTCTCTTTCGCTAGCTCCATCCATAGCTTCTCCACTATCTCCGCGTCCTCCTCCGTCATTCCAGCTAAGTTCCACCCTCCTACCCTTTCATGGCATGCCTGCTCCTGCCTGGCTACTTCAACATCGAACTCTATACCTTCGTGGTCAGATCCTGTGGTGTGGTAGTCAGGCAGCATGGACCAGTTAGTTATGGGTCGATTCGGCAGCATCAGGTCGATGACCGACTCGCCTTCATGACAATCCCTTGTCCAGTGGTGGGAGGCTTCACCATCATTTCCAATTTCCAGTCCATTGGTGTCAAGCAAGTCTTCCCAGAACCGATCATCCCGCTGCACTTGGCATCTTGGGTCCTGTCGTATGCTATGGGCATTAAAATCTCCACTGCGCACTGTGCTACCCCACCAAATGACACTCTGCCAGTTCAGCTTTTGCGCCGGTCTCTCTCCCGTTTGCGTGTTCGTTTGGTCCTAAACATTGAACATCCGCGTTGTCATCTCCCCTCTCCACCTGGCGTCAGTAGCAATGACATCGTCGTTTGCGCCTCAGCTTATTTCCGTCCGCTCGTCAACCACCAGACCACTCCCACTTGCAATTGCCGTCCAAACTCTCTTCCTGTTTCTTATTTCATATGCAGAATGGCTGATCCCAATACCTCCTTTTTCTCTCTGTGGCTCTTGAAAGCACACTACATCCACCCTGCGTTCAACTCCCGTCTCCTGCGCCGCAATAGTCCACTCGTATGACCTTTCGCAGTTGTGCTGGATCACTCCAATCATTGCTAGCCAGGGCTCCCGCTTGTCTTTCTGTCGCGGCCGTAGTAGCAGTCTCGTTCTCTGTCATCATGGCGTCTCTTGCCACCCCAATTGCCTCCTCTTCCTCCACATCAGCCACCACCTCTTGTGCGCTTCCCCCCTCTGCTGCCGCTCTTGCGCAGGGTCTCAGACAAAGCACCACTCTGTTTGTCCTTTTTGCCATGTGCATAGCTTCGCTTGTGGGGCCCTGTCCTGCTGTTCCCGTCTTTCTGCTCTGACGCGCCACTTTGGCAGCCTTGCTCTGCTTCACGCACCTGCTGCTGAACGCAATATATGTTCATTTGCAATTGGGGCACATTTCAAGCCTGTGGCCGCAGAGTGATCCCTGCTTTGCCGTACATCCCACTTCATTGCACTTGCAGTCGCTTGTCCGGTGATTGCCTGAGCAGTAGCCGCACTTGGGCTTGTTTCGGCCTCTGATTTCAATGGGGCCCCATCCACAGCAGAGCTCACACGAACTGTCGGGGCCCGCGTTCGTGAACGCCTCGACTCGATACCACACTCCCACCGCCTTGATGCCTTTCTTGATTAAACTCTGTGCCACCATGCTTCCCATCAGCCTTCCGAATAGTCCGTCCCATCCGGCCAAAACTAAGCCCTAGACCGGACGACAATTTTCGGGGCAAGCAAACTAAGCACTGTTTAGGACTTGGGCAGCAGAGCCACGGACGAAAAGACTGTAGGGCCCTGCAGTCTAGCTCAGCGCACTGCACATGGCAATACTATAATACAAACATGATAACACACAAACAAACAAGACCCTCAGCTCACTACCAAGCCTGCTGCCTTCACAACTGTAGCTCCTCCGCTTCCGTCTGCATGTGGACCCTTGCATCTTCAGGCTCCCAGCCGCAGCATTCTGATACATCCAGGATTTGGAGTTCGTATAGACCCTAGCTTTGTATCCTAAAACCGTATCCTAAAGTACAGTCATCTATATCGAGCCCTAGGTCTTCAGATTCCGTACCGGGACGGACCAGGCCTCCGAAACGCATGCCCCAGACGGGACCGCCATTCGGGGCCCCAGAAGACGTCAGTCGCCGCGAACCTTCGGGAAGCCTGCTTCCAATTACAACACAAACTACCGATGACGCGGCGATTTCTCCGTTCTGCCTCATCTCCCTGATAGTGTTGGGGTTCTCCAGCCATCGTACCTGGTTGGGGATCACTATGCCCTCGTTCTCTGCATCGAATTCCTCTCGCATCTTCTGCAGGCCTTCTTTCACTCCTTCAATGTACTGCACAAGCGGTACTGCATGGATCTTTCGCCGTTCCCAGGTCTCATTTTCTTTGACATCCATGACTAGTTTGTCGACAGTCCTTGCTGCTGTGATGATGATCTCTCGGTACCGCATCACCATCACCGCTGTCGTTTTCTGGTGGGTGATTGCCATGATCACACCCTTCGCATTCCTCCTTGCTTTCATGATCCTAATGTGGGCCGGGGCCTGCTGGTGGGAACGCGCTCTGTTGATCGCTGATGCAATTTCTTGGTCCATCCTATTTGGGAGTGGCACACTCTCAGCTCTCCTTAGGATCAGGCATCTGTCTGGCATACTCGACCCTGTTCTCGGGGATGGAGCTGAGCTGGCCAGCTTCTTGAGGTTTTGTGGTGGTACCATCTCCCATCATCCGGTTCGTGTCGGCATTGATGTCATCACCACCATCGGCATCAATGTGGCTCTTGGCGTCGGCATTGGTGTTGGTCTCGGTGCTGGTGCTGGTGCTGGTGCTGGGTTCGGCTTTGGTGTTGGGTTCGATTTGGTTTCAGCATTAGCATGGATTTGAGCTGCCTTCCAGACTGCAGCTGTTGGCGCTCTTCCGGCTTTTCGGGTCCACCTGTCTGTGTCGGGTCTGCATGTATCGAGGCCTCCAGGCTGTCACCCTCGGTGTCCGCTTTCCTTTCTTCTCTCCGGTCTCGATTGGTAGCAGTCACCGCTTTTGCGAACATATCCGGGATGCCCTTGCCCCACAGCACGTCATCCTGGCGGTATGCGTCCTGCTTTTATGCTTTTTTCCTCCAACGACGTTTTCATCCATCGACACCACGCCTCTAGTATGATTGCAATCGTTGCGACGGTTTGGTGTAGCTGTGATATTTCGCGGGCTTGCTGCTGAACCGCGCGCTCCATGCGGCTACAGCAGTCCCCGAGAGCCCAGGCGGTGACCGTGTCCTCACCCCTCCTTCTCCGCATTTGGTTCTCGTTTCTCTCCAATTGGCTCAAGGGAGTCTTCGCCCGAAGTCTCTGCGGCAATGGATGTCACCACCGTCACCATAGCTATTGCCATAACTGTAGGCGTGTCGCTCCTCCCGTCCCCGGCTTCTCACGTGGCCAGGCTGCTGCTCTCCCTCCTTGAGTCACTTCGGTCATCACTTATGTGCAGCACATCTGTTCCAGGATAGTCCTAGTCGTCGCATGCTTGTTCGCCGACACGTCACGTTATTCATGTTTTCTGCCATGACTTCATGTGAATCCACTCAACTGCATGGATTCTAGTACGCGCCCTCCTGCAGCGGTGGAGACGGTGATGGGAAGCTCGCTCCAGGGACAATTATACGTCCATAATCGATTCCCGCCGACCATTTCTCAATTGCTATCATTGTTGTGGACTTCATGCACTGTTTCAGTTTCGCCAAGACTTTTGTCGGTGCTGGCGGCAGTGTTATACGAGTTAATGTCAGGACATCGACTTCCACAGCAGTACCTAAAGTGATTTCGCAAACCAAGCGATATGAACTGCTGGTGGTGCTGGCAGGAATATCAAAAGAGAGACCACATGTTTAAGTGGTGTAAACGGTCGAAACAAGAACAAAAAGGAATTTGGGTCTACGGGCCAATTGGGGAAGATGTGTATGAAGGTGTTGGAAAAGTGATGAAAAAGCGGAAGATTAGTTTGTGGATGTCTCTTGTTTTCACAGAAGAAGAATATTGGCAGGCATTGTTGAATATTCCTTTCCATACAGATGTTGGCTGAGTTTGCGGAGTGGCGGATGAGCTGGAGGACTCAGATCACGAGGAGTGGATTGATGGTGGGGCGTAAATGTTCGTGTTTGTGTTGGTGGCATCTTTTGTTTTTTTGGGAAGAGGACTTGCGACTGTGTTTTTATTTCTTTTTATTTTGAAAGAAGTGGGGTGGTCAGGTGAGCTGAAAAAGCTCTACAGCTTGGTCTCATAACAGGTTATTCAAATGTTAAGGTTATCATATCAGGGCAAGGTGCGATTTATATCTGTCAACCCATGTTCTACACGAACGAATACCTCCATTAGGAGCTTAAAAGGTCTGTCCGTACGCATGGAAGACTGCAGTCGCCACCAAAACTTGACACCATCGAGTGAGAATCATACTAAACCCAGCTTTATATACTGCTCTAAGGGATTAATAGTTGTACATGCGTAAAAGCGACGGCATAATAGTGTCAAAAGAGCTGACATAGCCCCCATTGTTACAATCGTATCTTCGTAACATTCCCAGGGATCCATCACTGTCATCGCTCGACCGTACCGTGGGCCCGTCACTCACTCACGGTGTTAGAAGTGGTCCATCTACCCGCGAGCCCTACAACAATTCAAAACTGTCGTTCAATTCAGACCTTTACTTGAAAATTAGGTTCTCAGATCCGAAATACCTCAATTCTCTAGAGGACTTCCATTCCGGAACTTGCCGCTGTATCGTCATCGGCATGCCCACCATCTCAAATATGGTGTGATTCGCATGCAGGTTGTACTCTAGCGGCTGAAACATCGTAGCAGCAATCAAACGTTTGATTCGTCGCTGCAGATGCCGTGCAATAACAGCCATTTAGAATGAGTTATGTTATGATAATAGGTCATACACTCGACCACGATTCATCATTCGATCCTCAAATGCCACCCGACGAGCCAGACTCGCCAAAAAAATCTTCAGTTTGTGGATTTTAATATCGAGGAAAACTATTCTGGAACTATTTTGTCTAGTAAACGGTAGTTGGAGATTGGGTGGGGTGCAGAACGAACAGGGCAGACGATACGGTGTATTTCTAATCTTCCCATGAGGTATTTAGGTCAGCTGTATAATGTAACTAGCATAGGGTGCTTTCAATACGTATGGACTGAAACGATAGCCTGGTATAGGGAGCGCATTTAGATGGAAGACACAGACTGATTCCATTCCGCACCTCCACCATTGCATAAGCCTCACAACCTTTTTTGGTGGAGAAGGCTCAATATAAAGGTAAATCTATGCGGGTAGCTCGCAATTGATGCCAAACCATTGATAGATACATGCATGGTCAGACCTAAAGACAGTCTCACGGAGACTCCACAGTAAGGTAATTAGTCAAATAGCTAATGGAGAGCATTGACACCTCCGAAGAGATTCCCAGGTCTCAATATCGCTATCTACGACTCTACGGTAGACACAGTAGGTGGAGATTCAGCGGCTTCTGTTTGACCTGGGTGTCTTACATCGCCAGCCGGTGCGTTGGAGAGGCTCCGACCTACCATTCAGTTGTTTTAGCCCCAGATGCGGGTTGAATCTTAGCAGACAGCTATCCGCCGACATCAAAATCCGAATACAATCATTGCTAAGGGAGTACGGTAATGGATGGGGACCTCCCCCACCTAGTGGGTCATCTGATAGGGAAGGGGTCAGCGGGAACTGTCATACTCTAGATAGAGTGAATACAGTAGGATTAAACAACTTAATCATTACTAATGGTGGCAATACCATAGCCTCCTTCGCAAAATTACAAATCCCCAAGTCTGGCCAACTGCGGATCTTGTTTTGGGTATGGATCCGTAGAATTAGCTGTCTCCTAGTTCGATCTACGCCTATCTTGTTGCTGAGGCACCAACATTTATACCACCAACGCTCGCTTCTACGAGTGGTCAATTAACTGGTGGAATGAAATGTGGGGAGGAACAATATGGACTGGCTGCGCGAGGTCGTCCCTAAAGGTTGAATACGCCGCGGCAAAAAGTACCCCCACCTTAGATGAGACAACGCTAAACATACCTTCACCTCATTCAGCTATTAAGTGTTCGTGTATTGAATTCGCCGCTATTCGCACCTGAGACGGCGCATTCCAGAAGCGATGCCTATCGATATTGATATATCGTAGGACAAAATTCTCCATACACATTTCCAATTTAGCTACTGCAGCAGTAGCGCCGTACTGTGGTGTTGTCACGTGCTCTGGAGAACAGAAACACAGTAGTAAGCTGAAATCATTGGCTGCATCGAGGGAACTACGCATATATTGTGGTATTAGCCTGCGACGATTACCGGATGTTGTCTTTTGTCACGTTTTGCCCGGGTGACAGCTAGTGTTCGAGTGATGTAATGGTGACTGAGTGTGGGGAAGTACACTTGATCATGTTCAGCCCAGATGTTTGGAATCATACAGCTCGTTCATTGTGAGCGTGCTCCGATATCCTCTAGTCATCTCTAGTCGTATCCATCTATCCAGACCTCCTGATTTTGCTTCTTCGGCACCATAACCGTCAACCTATATTGCCTGCAGCCAGGAGCGAGCAACGGCATCTCACTACTGTCGGCGACCCTTGTGAAGTCAACTACACGGAACCGGGATAGTCCATCACGGAATTTTCCGTGGAAATCCCCGGTGACCAACACCTTTGCAGGCAGAACCCCAGAAACCAGAGTCGAGCTCCACGACTGAAGTTTCATATCGTCAATATTAACGTCTGAATGCACGGATATGAACTCCTTGCTTTTATATATTACCTAACAAAGCCAGTGCAAGAAACCTCAATCCCCACGCCCCCACCCGAGTTATCAACGATACTATCCCCTAATAATTAAAAAGAATCGTAATCAGTCACCGGTTGTTAGGCATGTCAGAACCATACTGCCGTCCTTATCAGGGAAGGTTATATTGCAATCATCGCTAGTATTCACTGCCAGTTTCCAAGAACCCCAACAAAGTACGATTTATTGGAATAATAGGCATCACACCTTAGCTACGATCCAGCGCCCGTCCGTAATTACGTTGGATATATTAGATAGCTAGCATGGTAAATAAAATGGAAAAGTGTACTGAAGATAGATGTCGTTAGATCTCGACAATCTACAGATTGAGGAAACAGCAACTCTTCTGCTCTGATATAATGCATAAACGGGCCTAAATCACGCTACAGCTCAACGTGCTTAATTGTCTGTTTCTGTTTTTTGCAAGTTCCAGGCTCAATGACGAATCAGTAGACCATTGGCCGTGTATTCTGGCCCTCGCATGGTGGTGTTGCCACAACCATCGCTCGATGTGTCCTTACAACTTCTCTACGATAACCTATCCAAAGCATCTTCGCGCGCACGGGGAAGAGCGTTTACCTGTGAGGGAATTTTCGATGCTTGGCATGACGAACGGCTGATCCGCATTATATATTCTTTTCTGTCACGGTCAAATGGGAGGTATCGTTATAGAAGGCTATGCGGCATGCGTATCAATCAACTATCCAATCGAATAAATTCCCGTCCAACGTCGCTGCAGGTTGTGAAACCAGCCGCACACAAGGCCAACTAAACTTTTGCACACGGGGTGCATCTTCCACCAGAACCTTCTGCAGCCTTTGATACACTTTGTACGTGGATTTGGTCGGTATGGAACAATAACTCAGCCGTTGATAATGTGTGAGTACGTATGGCAACCCCACACTCTTCGATGCGGACGATATATTTAGTCTGCATATTTACAGCCGCACCTGAGAAATAACTTCCCCAGCTATAGCTCGTCACTATGCATATTCAAGAGATCACTCGAGATCACTTGGATGCTGTCAAGCTGCTTAAGAGATGGTTACTGCAGATACAAATATCTTTACAACACACGGGCTACTACAGTTGGTGCCAGATATACATTACATTCGGATACACCCTACTTTGGTTAATGCTTCGCTTTCATACTATTGGTTGACATCACAATGAGGATACCACATCTCCTCCAATTCGCAATCGCGGCCCTTATTGTTGCATCCTCCATTGCAGCGCCACAGCCAACCTCAGAGAGAGAAGACCCATGCACTCTACTCGCGTCACTTCTGGAACAGAGTATTATCCCAGAACCGAACCATAAACGCAAGCTTACAAAAATCCAGGCAACATAACGTCAGCCTCCGCCGCGCTCGACTGTCTAAAATCAGTCCCTTTCTCCAAGCCGGAAGCCCTCGAACTTATCTCAAATCTCCGTCTCTTTACCCACTTCGTCCCCAGCCAAGCCTACTACACCAGCCCAATCACTCCCTCACTCGAGATCCCGGCGTTAAATATCAACACCACCATCTCTACCATCGAATCTCGTGTCAAAAGCGGGTACTACAACAACGGCTTTGAATTTTGGCGCGCAGTGTCATGGGCATACACCAACTTCCGGGATGGGCATATGTCGTTTGACCCATATTGTGGAGGGAAGGCATTCTCGTGGTATCATGAGTATCCGATTGTATCAGTTGAGGGGAGGGAAATCTATACAATTACATTCCCGGATACGTTGGACAGCAACTCAACTGCTACCGCGAAGTTAGACAGGAAGATTATTCACATCAACGGCCAGCCTTCTGTGGAGTTTCTGTTAAAAATGTCCCAGACATTACCAGATCTTGATCAGTATTTCGATCCGGACGCACGCTGGAATAGGCTGATGGTGAACTACCCCCTCAAAGATAACGCATTTGCGATCCGAACACTGTGGGCTGGAGAAGAAGAGGAGAAACTGCAGTTGACTTTTGAAGGGGGGGAGGAGGTGACAGTGGAATGGAACGCAATTTTAGTCAATGATGTGTCCGGCACAGGGTTCACAGATACGGCGACTTTCGCACAAACCGTGTGCTATCTACCCCCTGCGTATTATGAATTATATTCTCCAGCAATTGCAGGCCCACTGTATAAGGAAGATCCGAGTGGCGAAACGTTCAGCAGCAAGTTGTCGTCATTATCTCTGGTTGCGTCTTCTACGGCTACATCTGGGGTCCCTGAGAGTACCCTACCTGCCACAATCACCAAAATCCCCGATACTACCCCAACTACCGCTACGGGCATCCCAGAAAGTACATCTACCACTTCTCTCACTGGTTACCCTACCCCACTCTCTCGCGGGCCAGAAGACACTCTCATAGTCTTCCCCGACCCTGACTCCTCACCCTCCGTTGCCATTCTTCGTGTACCAACATTCGTCCTAAAGGCAGATGAGTCTCTTCAACTCTGGGACAGATTTTTCAACAAAACACTCACGAGCCTCGCTGAGTCTGGTGTGAAAAGACTTCTCATCGATGTTAGCGACAATCGCGGAGGCGTTTCCATTCTTGGAAAACGAGCTGTGCGCATGCTCTTCCCTGAGTCCTTCCGGGGCATCGGCCACGAGCCGACATACTACCAACAATGGCGCTACCATCCGGCACTGGCGAAGATGTTCAAAGCAGAAACGACCCCATCGACACTTTTCGACGAGAACGAATTTATAGATTTGAAGGGCAGGAATTTCTCTTCAATCAACGACATTTTAGGGCCGTATTATAACAGCCGAGTGAGGGACTATTTCACGGCTATCGGTATCCCTAGGTCGGACTTGTTGACACCCGAAGATGCTGGTGATTTTCCTCGCAAAAATTTCTGGAGAACGGAAGATGTGGTTGTAGTTAGCAATGGCCATTGCTCATCTACTTGTCACTTCTTGGTAGAGCTCCTGGAGCAGCGCACGTACGCGATTGGTGGCCGGCCTGGGCACCAGACAATGCAAGCTGTGGGTGGTACGAAAACGTAAGTTATACAGAGCTTGGTGGAGCCTCCTCCGTTGATCATGCGCATGCTAAACTGCAACAGTGGTGTCGTCACGACCTATTCCAGGCTTGTGACTGAAACTTTCAGGATGTTCGGCGACACTTCAAACGATACAGATCTTCCGAAGATTCCTGCGACGAGACTTGGAAGTGGTGGGACTAGCCTTGAAAATATATTTCGGCCAGGGGCAGAAGAGATGCCATTGTTCTTCACCATCACACCGGCTTGCAGGAAGGTGCCGGTTACAAAGGAGATGGCGACGGATATCAGAGCAGTGTGGAGGGCTGTTAAGAAGGTGGCATGGACGGATGGGGTTGCGACAGGTTGCGATAAGAGTTATAAGAAAAATGGGCATGATGGCTAGTACTAGCGTATCAATTGTGGTTGAAAAGTGGTTGGAATAGTTTAGGATAACGAATATACGAAGATGTTGTTGATGCGCATTTTACTTCAATTAGTTCAGCTCATTTATATTAGCCAAAAGTTGACGGAATACTATGCTTTCGCACGAGATCATCGACTAATCGTGTCACAGCTTAGCTAGTCTCAGGACCCTAGTGTACCACACTTCGAGACTATAGCTTAGCTATTACGTAAGTAGCTACTTTCAGTATAGTTATCTTGACATCATGTACTTAAGCTTTCTCCTTTTCTCTTCTCGCTCTTTAGAATTCAGACGATTGACAAGTTCTCCACGCCCTCTGCAACACCCGCGTGTCAACAAAAGTACATCCCGTTAGTCCCTTGTATACAACTACCAACCTTTCGGATAGCTGTTCATTATAAAAGTAGAGAGCTGTCCTTTCACAGGTGCTAGCCGGCTGTCAGAAGCGGACTCGCAAGATTCGCCTTATTAACACATGCACGGTTAGCGTTGAAGTTGAAGTTGAAGTTGAAATGACTTCAGTCGACAAGGACTACCTTAGAAGATCGGAATATGACGTAAGCATGGGGAGCAGAGAGCGCACTACTCAACTTATATCGTATAGTACCCGACCTCTTACTACATTGTTCCGTCACCGCTACAATTATTGCCGGCATACGTTCTGTGAACATTGGCCTCCTCCAGTGTAGACATTCTCTTGGCTAGCCACAGCTTGCAAGCTCCATAGTGAGTACAAAAGAAGCAAAGACTTGCACATTCTTAACCCAGCGTTCCAGCACGTCTTTCACACTCTGTAACGCAGCCGAAAGGGTGGCATCACTTCCAGCCTTGAAGTTGACAAACTTGTCCGTATTCTCGAGAAAATCACTCGGCATGAGACCGTGGGGTGGCTCCCCTCCGGACTATCGTTTGCACTATCCTACCAAGACTTTCTGCCACGGGTGAGTATATGACCGTGCCGGGGTTTGGGTGACCGGAGACCTCAAATTTTACAGAGTGATGGGTTGGAACTAGTGGGTAATAAAGAACAAAGAGTATACTGTCTGAATGTCCATTACAACAAAACAGTATCCTGAGTATCAAACTGGCCATACCAGGAGAGTGTTGATTCCTCCACCATCTCTTCCTCTGCCTCCTATTCCTCCTCTTCCTCTTCCTTCTTCTCTTCCTCCTCTTCTCCTATTTTCTCCTCCGGCACTTTTGCCACAGCCCTATATACACTCTCACCCACTCATTCTCTTGAGTAACCAATTTACAGAGATTAATGGCTGTTTCCTGGGTAGCGCCTGCCATTTCTTTTGCTTGTCCTGCCACCTCCTGAAACCATATGAGTGCAAATAGTTCAAGGCCCTGAGTCTGAACCACTCCCATAGGCATAGTAACTACCCCAAGTCTTCAATTCCTCTACCAGTGTTCATCCGCATGGCTATTTGTGGTCAGTGAATTTTTGCTGGTGTACCTGAACTGAATAATTCAGTAGTGGATGATAGTGTTCGTTTACGTTTCTGAGCTTCAATTTGCTGAATCAAGGCTTCAGTAGAAGCAGATGCTGGTAAGCGAGTATAGGAAGTCATTTGGGGGTGGAGATGTGCTGGGTTGATGATATTGAGATAGAAGGAGTTTCGATTATTACCTGTACACTACAGTCGGTTTAATCATATATTCCTAGCACAGAGATATGAACACATATGGCAAGTCAAATAGGGAGAACACCGCGTTCAGATGTACGAGACATTACGGCTCGGCCTTATATCCATCCGTTGCAGAAAGTCTTGGTAGGATAGTGAAAAGGATAGTCTGGAGGGGAGCAGCCGTGGGGATGGATGCCTCTATAGGCTTGCTCTGCGAAGTCGTTATTAAGAGTCAGCAATATCTCGGAGGTAGGTGCTCAAGGGCGGGGATGCGAGCGCGGAGTTGGAAGATGGGTATCACGAGGGCACTGGCTAGAAGCACTGCAAAAGGGAAGCGTCGAATAGCATGTTGGGTAGATTGGAGGTGGAAATGTTGAAGGTGGTGGAAAGGTGTTATAAGGAGCAGTATATGAGCTTTATATCTGTTTTCGAGTCTAACATAGAATCAATATGTACTCAGTAGCCCTGGGTAATATTTTGTCAATATCAACCACGGCCTGGCTAGATTGAATCTTGAACCCTATCGTTCCACAACCGCTTTGCGCTTTGGCGTTTACTGGGACGTTTGGTCAACCGAGTCAGTCGACTTAGGTGGTGACCATCCCAAACCACAGCAATGGAGGCACTTAGTTCCTTACTCCTTCTCACTCAAACGTCGACCATTCTTCAAATCCTCATGTCGTTTTCTAAAAATTTCCCTTAGCCAACCAAACAAGATGGAGCCCACAATTGAGAAAATGGACTCTACTCCTCTAACAGGATAACCGCTCATTCCACTATCAACTGTGTAGCACGAATCAAGCATTTACTAAAAAGTTTACTCTAATGTATCCTTGGCGTCGCCGATATGACTAAGTGTATTTTAGAGCGCGTGATATCGGAATGCAATTAAATTATAGGCATAGCACCCGGGTAGTATTACAGAGTTAGTACTGTGAAGTCGTTGTATTCGTACGCTGCCCTGCTGTTTTAACTCACTGCGTTCCCGTTTTGGTTTCCATACCCGAGTATACACGGGTCAGGATATCCCGGCTGTACTACACGGTACCGATGGTGGCGGCTTAACTCTGCTTCAACCCGTACCAGTGGGTTCCGGCAACTGCCGCTACAAGTATTTTCATGTCCGACCGATCTATCCCCTCCACGCTCGGCATCGTTCATTTCCTGTCCTTTCCCTTCCGGAATAGAGTGAGCGGCTACCCTTTCCTTTCTGCAATGTGAGTAAAAGCGTTACATCAGAAGTCCGGCCTACCGATCAAAGTCTTCACTACACAGCGACGTTTACCCACCATACTCGAAAGGAAGGATACGAATTGCAGGACACGGAGCGTGTAGATATAAGCGATACCAATCCCCTCAGCTCCCCACGTGTCAACAGGCGATCCCGGTACACACTGCTGTAGCGCTAGCGCCATCCTGTCTCAGGGACGGAGATTGGGCGCTACCGCCGATTCCGATTGTCTCAGATCGGACAAGGATGGAGATGACGCAGATCTGGACTCGGACATTCCCACGTGGGATCCGAAGGAAAAAAACAATCTAGATCTCCCATGCAGCCCTATCCCCTACAGTAGCGAACAGCGCCGTATAACGTTTAAATTTACGACGACGAAACAGTGTGGCTTATTAGCGAGGGTTCCACGGTGAGTGAATATCGAGCTACTAAACTTGTGCAAACTGATTCGGCACTCGTCATGGGTAATGGTTACTTACAGTCACGTGCTTCGAAATTTGAATGGTAATGTTTTGGGGGTTGCGGCCATGTGGTAGATTCGGAACGTACCGTGTATTGAGAGTTACCGATTAAACCCCGGAAGACCGGGTATTTGGATATACGTTTTGCCGGTGTATGCGCCTAAAATATGTGCTTGGGTTATTATTATCTTAGAATACTTGTACCGACGGTTCGATTTACCCGTTAACTAATACCGTCGTTGGTATGAGCTTGGGGAAGGCAATATTCATGCAAAGTGGAAAGAGACGGAGCGGGAATTGGCGATAGTCGTCTTGGCTTAGCCGACGACACCGCTCCGGACAGGGGGGTGTACCCGCATTCAAACCTTGCGACAGAATATGTAGGATGCCGCCAACCACTGCTGCTTCCGGTTGCCCGTGATGGCGTGTAAACGAGAAGATTTGTCGACTGCGGCTGCGATATGGGTTTTATCCGCTGCCGGGTTTGTGTACCGGGAGCGGGTGGCGACACTACTCAAGAAGGAAGGCTAGCGGTTTCCAAGGTTCCGGACTTTGTGCAAAGTCACCATGGTATGGCAGGATTTCATAACAGAGCTATCGAACTGAGCGGGAGGATCTATCTAACGATAGATGAGTTTGCAGGTATCGCATCTCTTAAAGTTCTCTTCATCACTGCAACGTTGCGTGTTGCATATATCACAGTATCCGGAACCCAAGCATGTGAAAAGGGTTAAACGAAGTTAAGCAGTGAGTTTGCGAGTCCTCCTTTTGAATGTTTCTTTAGCTATTTCCGACTTCATAATCGGATATGAATCCGCGGCCACAACAAATTTACACGATACTGACTCAAACGTTACTTATGATCATTGATCAGTGCCGAAAGTGTGAGGGCACACAATGAAGTGAGGAGAACAGTACCGCTTTCCGTGAGGTGTGTGCCCGATATTTGTGGTCACTAGTGGATATATAATAAACAACTAGCCCCGGGGAAACATCATGGACTTTATGACAAGTGAGCCGAATAGTCTAGCGAGTTTTCCACAGATCACTGGACACGGTTACGGACTGTTATTAGCCCGAACCCCCCAGCTGTCGTACTTTCCCTAACAAGCACATTAGACGTGCCAGACAGTGATCGCCGGCGCACATTGCGCACAAAATATGCCATTGAACCCATTGCAAGTGTCAATTGAACATCAACTGCGAGGTCAGACGCCGTGTAGTGAAAAACGTTGTCCTGTCAGCAGTCTGCAACCTGATAGATACTGTCCTGCACTATATGAATTGAACCTCACTGTTTTCTGGTACTCACCCAGTGTTCCCGACAGGCCGGGCCAGCCCGCAGTTGGGCCAGAGGAGGCCGTTTGATTTTAGAAACTGCGCAGGCCAGGCCGACTATTTGACAGCCTGGGGCATAACTGTGGGTGACTGGGCGGACTATAGGCTTTTTAATGGGTTGCATACGATGACAGCAGTGTTCTCAACCGTCCCGTCCGTCCGAAATAACAATGGACGGGACGGGACGGCCAAACGCCGTCTGTCCAAGGGTAGGACGGAAACCGTGCCGTCTTTTTGAGGCAGGACGGCGACGGGCGGATAGGACGGTCGGGGACGGAGCGGGGCCGTCCCCGGCCGTCATCTATCGACATCCATGGATATTTCTCAATATACATAATAATTATATAAAACTCATTACAATTATCCTAACCTTGAAGCAAGATCCTTTAGCTTCTGCTCCATCTGTACAATTTTATAGGAACTCTGTATAGATACATCTATTTATATCTTTTAACGCGCACTCTCAATACTCAATTTGGTTTCCTCTAAGTATAACGGTAGCCGCCCGATGACGGCCGGGGACTGTGGATGACGGCCGGGGACGGTACTTTGACCGTCCCCGGCAGACACCGACCGTCCAGCCGTCATTCTTATGCTCGGACGGGACGGGCGGTTATGGAGGCGTCCCGTCCGTCCTGGCAAGGTTTCGGACGGGACGGTTGAGAACACTGATTACGTTAGATTGCTTTAGCACCTATTCTCTGTTCAACATCTGCTGAATAAAGGTTGAGATTGAGCCAATGATTCCACCAGTCCGGACGGACCCAGTCTGGGGTAGGGCTCAGTCCAGTCCAACTGGAAGGTTGGACTAGACTGAACCACAGACTGCCAGTCTTGGACTGGACGGGCTTGGTCTGGACCAGTCCACACACACTTACAATTTCGACATTGTTTCATAGTCAAGTATCACTGAAAACATGGCTCATCCTCACATTTGATAACCACTCACCTCTGAATACCCACTCTGGGCGAAATTATAAAGTTCTGTCTGTATATTCCGTACCATCAAGATATATTTCTCACATTAAAAGACCGATACAGTGAGAAATATACCCTAACCCTGGACACAGCGCTGGACTGATCCACACCAGTCCAGTTCAGTCCAGTCCTGGTCCAACAGAATTAGGGCCTGTTGGCACGGGATTTGGCCCGATGGCTTTTGTGGCGTTTGGCCTAAGGCTCGGGCATGAGGCCGGTGGCTTACGGCCCCCATTGGCCTCGCCTGCCCCCATGCTGAGGAGTAGGGCTAGCCCCGGCAGTGATGCCCGGCATTGGTCTCCGGATGTGATACTTGTAGGGCAGACTTTGAGTGCGGTCATCACGTGGTGTTGGGTTAGGGCTGAGCGGCGGAGCCGCATTCACTCTACTTCTTGTCTACGTGTCAAATAGATGAATAGACAAGTCAATATACGCATCACCAATTTGGCAGCTGCACCATAAGTCGACGTACGCTTCCCTCTGCGCCAGGATTGTTCCAACAGGTTATGAGCCCGGTCGCATCGTATTTTTGGTAATTACGAGTCGCGACTTACGGAGGAACACGACATTTGGAGACGTGTCTTTATGAGCAGCGGAGTATAATTGACGACTTTGACATTGACATCCTCACGATGACTTCTACCGCCATATCGATTGTGAAGTTCAATGGGTCGAACTACAAGCCATGGTCAGGGGAGCTGGCGCTTCTCTTGGGGCAGAAGCAGGTCTACAGTATAGTCATGGGGGAGGATGAGCGGCCCAAGGATCCGGCGGAGGATGCTACCGCAACGGAGAAATTGGCACATCGGGCTGCAGTCAAAGACTGGGTAAAACATCATGGTACTGCACGATCGACGATCCTGCTCGGCGTGGAGCCGCGGCTGCAGGCATCATATATGGAGATCACCGATGCGCGGACACTTTGGGAGAAACTGGCGACGGCGTACAAGGCGAAGTTGAAGTTCAATGTCTTTCAGATCCGGGAAGAGCTTTTAGGGATAAGACTCGAGGACTGTGACGATGTTGACACTTATGCCCTACTGATCGACCAGAAGGTGAAGGACTACAATCTCTGTTCGGAGCCATCGACATCGGATGCGAAGACTTTGGCGAAGATGACCGACGAGGAGCATGTGTTTTACCTGCTGCACGGTATACCGAGGAATGACGATTGGCAGTTCTTTCTTGAGTTGATGATGGACAAAAACGCGACGGCAACTCTCACGCCCGATGAGATTGTGATCAAGTTGGTCGAGAAGGAGGCCACGATCAAGCGTGAGAATGGCCTTGGGCAGGAAGCCATACTGTTCGCAAAACGAAATGCCAAAGGCAACGCCAAAGGGAATGCCAAAGGAAAAGGCAAAGGTAAAGGCAGGAAGAGCTGGATAGGTGACGAGAGTGATGAGGATCAGGGCGACAGGAAAAGTCAACCGACGTGTTTTTATTGCCATAAGGAAGGGCATAAGGTCTGGAACTGCCAGAGTATGAAACGCGGTGAACCTCCAGTTACGAAGGATAGCACCAAGACCGCAGCCAAGGCCAAGGATGATACCATCACCGCCGCCAGCGATTCGGCGGAGATGACGACTACAATCGAAAACTACTGGGTGACAGATACCGGCAGAAAAACGGCTCCTTCGAAGGAGAGTTGGTACTTGGATTGTGCCTCCACCTCTCACGTTTGTGGAGACCGAAGGAAGTTCGCTCGGTATACGGGATTCACCAAGAAGGACAAGCGGGAGATTCGCGATTTCGCTGGGAGGGTAGCAGGCGAGGCCATCAGGCAGGGAGATGTTCGATTGAGGTTTCGGCTACCTGGAGACCGCGACCGCATTAATGAAGTAGTTGTGAGGGATGTACTCCATGTGGAAGGGGCACACAACTCGCTCTCCCAATCAAGGCTTATGGATCGGGGACTATGGATTGTCCCTGTCAATGGCTACGGAATCAAGATATACGACGTGCCAGCAATGGGGACTGGTCGCGGAGGTCAAGGAAGTCTTCTTGCCGTGGCACCACAGGTTGGAGGTTTATTCCGGTTCGATGTGGATGCTGGAGGAAAGGGTCATCGGTCGAGAGATGTATCTACGGACAGAACGCGATACACGTCACCGAATACGATTCCGAGTGAGCACACCTATACGGACATCTTGGAGCCGGAGGAGCCAACAAACAAACAGGAAATATTGGTACCAATCGCATCGACTCCCACGATCAACCGACCACTAGCAGCAGCCGACGGTAAATCCAAGGGTGGCAATTCGGGCGGTAGTTCTGCAGGTCAAATGAAGGATCGCACGGGTTCTAGCGATGAAAATGATGATAAGGATGAGGGTGAGGATGAGGATGACGCAGATCCACCGGCAGTGATCGACAAATCCAAGAAGTCCTCTTTCACACGGGAATTGGCAGGCCTCGACGGGAATCTCGGGAGTGCATGGGAAGCACCTGCGGGCTCTCATTGGAAGAGGAGCCGGACTGGTCATCGCCGTCGGAGGAGTGGTCGACTGGAGATCGAGAGTGCAGAAGCCGACTGACCAGTCCAGGCCGAAGTCTTTGATAGTGTGCTGCGAATCAGATGTGATTTCGGAGATGGGATCTTCAGTTTTTTCGTTTCTTGGGAGGATATTCGTTTCGGAGGAGCTTTGGGCATGGCTGATCGCTTGGGAGGAGCTCCGGGTATGGCACGGTTTATCTCTTTAGGTTTTCTTCATGGTTTAGTTTTACGGTCGTGACACCGCCCTGGAGGAGTGTAGGGCAGACTTTGAGTGCGGTCATCACGTGGTGTTGGGTTAGGGCTGAGCGGCGGAGCCGCATTCACTCTCCTTCTTGTGTACGTGTCAAATAGATGAATAGACAAGTCAATATACGCATCACCAATTTGGCAGCTGCACCATAAGTCGACGTACGCTTCCCTCTGCGCCAGGATTGTTCCAACAATACTCGGCTTCGCCGAGTATGCTCTCTCCTTTCCCATATATATTCGCCTGTCTTTCTCTCTCTCTTTGCTCTTTAGACAATCACTTTTGTACGATAGTCAATTCAATATCTCTATTCGTACTCGATTGATCTCAACAGGGCCTGGTCCGATCCCGGTCCAAAACCCTCTTGGACTGGACTGGACTAAACTCGGACCGGTCGAGTCTGGACTGGTCAACCCCCGGACTGGTGGAATCATTGGATTGAGCAAAATAATGATGATGCCCTCAAAGCTCGGATTCTGCTAAGCAACCAAGCACACCCATAGGATGGATCCCTAGGCCCTAACTTTGGCTGCTCGAGTTTTTAGCTTCAAAATGATTCCAAGGCCACTTGTCCCGTCACGGTTCTTAGCCTTTTGGAATCTTTGATGACTGACTTAGAAGCCCAGTCCTTAGAAGCTCAAGCCAAGGCACCCCAGGCCGAAGAACCCCAGGTAAAAGCACCCCAGATCGAAACACACCTAGCAGAAGTACCTTGAGTTGAAGCACCTCAGGTCGAAGTACCTCAGGTCGAACAACCTCAAGTCAAAGGGCCTCAGGTCAAAGCACCTCAGGTCGAAGAACCCCAGACATCTGAATAAAACCAAAAATGCTCATGGGTAATGGCGAGATGTCGGCCTCATGCCCGCAGCATTAGGCCGAAAGCCACACAAACCATCGGGCCAAATCCCGTGCCAACAATATGATTATAAACAAACTATCAGGGACGGCAATGTGCCGTCCCTATCCTGCTTTCCAGCGCGTTACCTGTACAACCGCCTATCAACGCTTCTTCTGCTCAATCTTCCGACTGCTGTAGTGGTCGAAGAGGTGTCCCTGTATCTGAGGTTCCTTTCCGCGCCACAAGCATTGATCATAATCTCGTATTCCGAAATGCTTGAAATATGTTGTGGTTGGTGCATGCCCACACTTCAGTTGATAGTATCTTGTTGCTAGGGACTATCTGCTCTTCAGGGTGTAATGGACAAACCCGTGATACCACGTTCTACGACACGTAAACATCGCGTCTCAATATCTGGAGAATCGACCACAAACATCACGGAAGCCTGTGATCCGAACTCAAGTAAGCCGAAGTCACGAATTCGGTTCCGAAGCAGGTAAAGTATAATGCTTCGATTACGGTGAGAATGGGCACAAAAACCGGAATGCCCAAATAAAGATAAGTCCAAAATGGATGGAGCGAAGTTGACCTCGGCACCGATTTTGCGACATAGTCCGTCCGGGGCTGAGGTCTTCCGCCCTAAGGCCCCGTACAGGTACCTAAAGGGGTCGAGCGGCTATCGGATGTTCTAGTCCAGTCACGGAGGATGTCCCTCCGCGGAGAGACCGGTCCATTCACGGAGTCCCACCCTCAGTGACTGGACTGGTTCATTCGCGGAGTGTACCCCTGCACCCCACCTCCGTGACTGGACTGGTTCATTCGCGGAGCATACATACAAAGTGCTACTTACACTCAACGCCGTGGTGCAACTACAATTACACTATGCTCCATATCGTAACTTGAAACTAGCTCTTCTTCCTCGATGCCTTCTTCCTCTACATCGTCCTCTTCCTCCTCCTCCTCCTCGCCCATATCCTGGTACTCTTCAAGACCCGGTACACTCAAGGTTCGGCCGCCAGCAAAGAGGTCAGAAGCTCTGGTCTGCAAGCGAAGCTCAAGTTCTGGCCCACATCCGAAGCTCAAGCTTTGGCCAGCGGTGCAGCTCTGGCCAATGTGGAAGCTCTAGCCAGCTTCGAAAGCTCTGCCCAGCAGACTAGCCAGCCTCTTAGCATGCGGACTTAACTGATTGTCTGATCTCAACTTAGAGTCCTAGTACAGTGGTATTATTAACTATTGTAGGGCCATCAGTGTCACCACCATGTGCATGAAGATCTAGTAGACTGTCGATTATCACTATATGTTCATGTTCACACTCAACACTCGCACTCACGCTCGCACTCACACCGGCCCAATTACCCCGAAAATCAAGCTGCGGATTCCGGTGGCAAATCTGATTAGGAGATCTGCTCTCCTTATGAGTCCCAGGATCGCCATTAACCCAGTACCATCGACTTGAATCCTCAACTCCATGGCCATTGGATATCGTGAGATTCTCAGACTGAGACTACTGGTGTGGGTGCCAGAGTTGGTCGCGGAGTTAGTTAGTCGCAGGAATAAACTTCGTCTAAAAGTCTATCGATATCATGATTTGTGAATAAGAACTGTAAATCCACTAAGTTAGTTGATTCTCAAGAACTCTCTTTTTCTGCCGTTCATTCATAGTGTTGACTAGGGATTTGGCTCGGTGGCTTCCTCAGTGTTCAGTGCCGGCGGGCTCGGGCATGAGTCCGGTGGCTTACGGCCCCCATTGACCTCGCCTGCCCCCACCAGCCTCGCCTGCCCCCATGCTGAGCAGGAGGCCTAGCCTCAGCGTTGATGCTCGGCTTCAGGCTTCGGCTTTGGCAGTCAGCATGGAGTTTTTCCTTCGATTTCTTTCGTATATAAGTCTATAGTTTTCTCTCTCTTTGAATCGACAGACAATTGAGCATCTTCGTTCTTTCTCATTGCTTTCAACACATAGCCTGGGGAATCCTCTCGATACTCGCAAAGGGTAGTGAAGGTCACTGCCTGAGGGTGCAAAAGACTAGCTGTCTCACTGCAAAGGTCCACTTCAAAAAACCAGCTACGTCTGTTCGATAGACCAGCTGAATCTAGTACGAAAGAGGTCCTGCAGCGAAAGAAGTTTTGCAGCGAAAGAGGTTTTGCAGCGAAAGAGCCACTGCAGCGAAAGGGCCTCTGCAGCTCAAGACGCAAAAAGAAGTGAAAATCTCCAAGCCTGCAAGGGTGCGAAAGTGTGTGGAAAGCAGCCAAAAGCCTGAAAGCACGTGGTACAATCAGGAACTCTCAAAGTATGGTTGAGTTTCGCGATGTGGGCTGAACGCAGGTAGTTGCTCTGGAGTGAATGCAATTGCATTGATTAAATTCGGCTGAATATGTCCAGCTGAGTGCGCATACATGCGTGGGCATATGTGTGCAGAGTATTAACCGAGTGTACACTCGGTGAATGGACCAGTCCATTCACTGAGGTGGGGTGCAGGGGTATACTCCGCGAATGAACCAGTCCAGTCACTGAGGGTGGGACTCCGTGAATGGACCGGTCTCTCCGCGGAGGGACATCCTCCGCGACTGGACTAGAACATCGGACGTGGCTTCCTGTGGTGATGCCGGTGGCGAGCATTAAATTTCCCGTATTAAGCCCCGATATTACTAGTGGGAGACCTTCATACAAGCGGCTGTTGTGCTGTGATGCTGGGGATCAACCTGAATACGAATATTAGCATCAAATAACATGACTTCCACCGCTTCTTAAAGTTCAATGATGATGTCAGTGGGACTATAGGCTCATTAAGGGTCTAGTCTGAGGAAGTTTTGCTCTAGTCTCAAACGGCCCAGAATTCTGTGCCCGGAAATATACAGTCCCGTCTCGGGCGGATTCTTACCCTGAGCACAGACTATTGAGATGCTTGTTATTGGCAATCAGCATTTATGCCAACCCGCCAGTTTGACGCCCATCACTAAGGGGGGGTATCAAGTGAAGAGGGCAAACATTAGTTTTATCGATACCGAAGGCTGCAGTACGAGCTCATTCTACATCGAGAGGCAGGGGGCGAAGCCGGTCAAGATCGCCCTTCAGAATATTTCATATATACCAGCCTACCGCACGAATTACCTCTTTATTCTGATCTACTTGATCCGGATGAGAGTGAGGTCGATTTTAGCATCGAGAATTGAGCCGAGGCAACTCTTGGGTCCGAATTCATGAGTCAGGCACCGCTAATCAACGGCCTCTAAATACTCCTCTAATTGTACACCAAGAGCCTGTCGACATGCACTTGTGAAACTTGTTTCATAGAGAAGATGTTCCGGAAGCCTTTCTAGCCTTTGAAAGCTGCAGACTGATCAGAAGTCGACTACTCGAACTAGTTCACTCCAATATCATCAAGTCAATAATAACTCCTCACAATGCGAGACTACCGACATTTAATCCTATGTTCCGACGACTACTCGAGATATACAGAAGGTTACTTTATGAAGGCCAACTCTCAGGCGCCCGGAAAGTTCAAGGAATATGCGGCAAAGGTGGAGAAGCAACACCCGAAGTCGAAGAAGAGCAGGGGTGGTGGGGAGCCTGGGAGAGAAAAGATTCTTGAGTATCTGGTAGAACAAGACATCACTAGAGAAGAATTCACACCGTACTCATTGCAGCAGAGTGGCTTTTCCGAGAGATGCAATCACACGGTGATGTATCTGGCTCGGTCGATGCTCTAGCATGCCAGGATCTTGAAAAAGCTCTGCGCCCTAGCCATAGCCATGACGGTTTACATCAAGTATCGACGGCCGACTCGCACTATCCTGAACTCGACGCATTTTGAGAGATGGAGCCGGACGAAGCACGATTTCTCCCACCTCCGAACCTTTGGCTGCCTGACATTGCCTAGATCAATGGAGACCTCCGGAAGTAACTCGATAGTCACGCATACCGGTGCATCCTACTCGGATATACGAAGATGTATACCCGTATCGAGTTATGAATATCATTTCAGTCGAATTTTCATCCCCAGAGATATTAAGTTTCGCGAATCGGTCCTGTACTTCCAAATGTTGAAATCGCCTCAAGGTACAAAAGTCAACCTCGATCCAGCCAAAGAGCCTCTGTATGCTTCTAGTTACGATCCCCCCGATGTTCGGAAGACAGAAGCCGAAGTTCAGCCACCGAAGCAACTTCCAAAGGTCTCAGGACAATACCCGGCAATCCACCCGATTAACCCAACTGACCACTCAGATGATGAGCTCACACCGCCTCTGGAGGAACCCTCTCCGAACAAGTACAGCTAACTGTTCCATCACTAATATACCTGTCCCCAGCGCTAAGCTAATTAATTGCCGAAGCGCAATATACTAGCAAAAGACAACAAATGAACGAACTGATATTTCTGAAGTGCCCATGCAGTCAAAACGTTATCTACCGTCACCCTGCCATGACCCATCAGCACGCGGAATACAGAGTTTGACATACCCAAGGATACCGGCGCTGGTACCAAACCCGATGCAGGTCCAGTCCCTGACGGCCTTGAGGCTAAATCAGTATTAAACAAATGTGTCGCGGAAATGTAAAACTATAATATATGCACAATGTATCTCCGTTATGGATGTCCATAATGTAACTGCCACAAAACTGGAGGATTAGATGAAACATAGGGAGGGGGAATAAATCCAACTCCAGGGAAATAGTTGTAAGATCTAAAATAAGATCTGAATTCAGCAATTGCAGCTATTCCATGAAGGTGGACCCGTTTCAAGGTATACCTGAGTACTCTAAAGTCAGTTACAACAAAAAACTTGCTCGCAAAAATTATGTATGTAGATGCAGGGTATGTGTAGGGGTTATGAAGGTGTAGGGATCACCGGTGTTTTAGGTGTTTCTGAAACTGGAAGGTGGGGCAGAAGCGGGGCATGCGGCAAGTACCGTAAGAGTCTGACGACAAAAATTTTGCCAAACGCTTGTGGAGTGAGGATTATGTTAAAAGTGCACTCTTCGATGGCGAAATTATCTAGACCGATTGCAGGCAAGAATCCGAGCCATTGCTTTACAGCCAACTGATTTGAGTACACGATGGAAGTCTTGCACAGACCCATTTCCTTGTCATGACAAGTAATTTAATCTAATTTATCTAGTGTTTGATTAACTTAATACTGAATATGAACCAAAATCCCCCACCCAATTAAACCCATGAGTTTGGTTCTGATCACAAAGCGTCCTGTAGTCGAAACATGCATAAATGTGCCTTCTTTTACTTACCGGTCCCAAGTTTCCAATATATACAATATTGAGTGAATGGTAGTGGGCAAATCCTGTTTTTATACAGCCGCAGCATAAATATTAGCGATATCGTATATCGGAAGCGGGGAAGCGAAAGGGGGCATATTGTTGCATATTTTATGTACCGTTTACTTTGTGATCAAATGAATACTGACGGACTTAAATTGATTGAGATAGCCGAGCGGCCCACCCAGCCGCCGCAATTTTACACTGGCCACAGTGATGGGAGAAATACTCTCTAGAGGCTAGAAAGATACTTTGACCGCAATCTAGCTAGAGATAGCACTCGACTAGCCGGAAGCTCACTGAAGATAGTAGAGCATTGGCTGCCTGATAGATGTGACTATGACGGGGCTAGCGGGGCTGGCGGGGCTAGTATCTCAAGATACCCCACAAGACGGCGAAACTGCTATCATATTCTGACACAGTTGATCGTAAGTTGGTAGGTCAGATGTAAAGTAATTTTGCGAGTCCTAGGCCTCATCTTGTGCCTAACGTACCTGACTCCCGCATGAGTATAGTCCATGTATAATAGCAGAAATCGCTCCATCCAATCAACTTAATTGAAATAGGGTCCAAAATCAGCCCAAGAGACGTCTCTTGTTGTCACCAGTACACCCCCGGATGGTGTATTCATCGACTACAGCCACTTCTGCTGTTCAACGTGTAGCTTAATTGACTGAGCTATATAGATCCGTGGGAGCATGTCTGCTCATATCCGTGTACGCCTTATTCGCATGCATGCGTGGGTTCAGCTGTTCACGTTAGCTGACAATGACCGTCAGGATCGCATCAGCGCAGCTGGAGTCCAAAAGTCTTGCAAGAGATAACGATCGTATACGCAACATCCGGCACTCGCTACTCGGAGCTCCCCTCCTGTCGCTATTCAAATCGACACTCCCGGCGGCCCGGAGATCGATGGGATCTCCAGACTCTAACAAGGTCGCAATAGTCCGTCCACCCGCCACTCTTTCAGGTCCCCATTTCGCCGTCTAGTTTCTGGTCACATATTACAAAACCAAGGCCTATTCAGGATGACTAGGGATGATGCGTAGGGCTGGGGTTACTGGTTCACCTGTAGTTATTAACCCTAACACGCCGAGCTGCATTGTTCCTTTGTAGTACCTCTGGAGGAGGCCGATACTAAACGGCTACTCGGCCCTCCGTAGCACTGTATACAACCTATCACTAAATTACTTTATGATTTCGAACTGAACGAAACGATTGGAATGACTAGCCATGATATGGCAGTTTTTTGTGCGAAGTACGCAAAATTAATCCGGTATGGCAGGATTTAGATCGGAGGTGCTCTAGACGGTTAAGCTACGCAGTTATGAGATTTACAAAATCGCCGTGCTAGACTGCATGGCCCTGTCGTCTGGTCCAGGGCCTACTTTGCCCAGATGGGACAAACTGTTGGGAAGCCTGTTAAATACGCACAAGGGACACAGCGGTTACTGTCCTAACCTCCTTCTCAGACACGAGCCCCACCAAGAGAAGAGGTCATGATAAATAGACATAGGTGAAAAAAAATAAAGATATATCGTTGTCAAGAAAGCCCCAGTACATCTACATAGAATAACCGGGTTAAGACTCACGTCAATAGGCATATGTTGTACCACAAGACAAATACTACCATCCATTGCCACGAAACATGCAATGAGAAGTCAAGACAAGGCCTCCGCGAAAGCATTGACGGCATCAGCACCAAGGCTACAAACAAACAGACTAATATTGGTGAGACTTATACTCCTATTGACAAGCTAACCACCACTCGATATCTCATCTCTGGTTGGGAGCTGTGGATGGAATCAATTATGAATATAGTTACAGTAATTCAGAAACCCGAGATCAATGACGATGACATCTACGCAATACTGCCGGAAGGCATCCACGTACATTAGATTATTGCAAGCACTGCCAGAAGGCACCTACGTACCTGTCATCATCAACCACATCTATAAGACACCGCCGGAAGGTTGGCCGGAAGGCCCTACGTACATACAATCATCGACACCTAAGATATTACGGCATTATACAAGCAACTCGGTTCTCGCACAGGCATATCAACACGAAAATCTCGAACGAGGATACGATCACAACCCTGAGCCCTAGCGACCCTACAACTCCTGCTGATCCTAATGTGAAGTCGGATTTGATCGAGAATGAGGGGGAAAATACTGGAAGATTTAAAGACTAGGAAGCGATCCTCGATATCACGAAATACTACTAAGCGAATACTATTTCATTCCTCTCGATAACTATCTGAAAAGAGTTCTCTATATCTGAAGCCTACGTCACATTCGGCTACAGTTTTACCGCAACTGCACTTGAACTGCAGCGGCAAAGCCAATTACAACATCTCGGTAACGGCAACGACCGGGAGTAGTACCACCACAACTCTCAAGGCGACTACGACTGTCTACAAGCAATAGAGCTATATCATGCACAGCTGCTGATTTACTACGATAGCCAGGGCCATAATCGTGGCGCGCCTACCAAGAATGAAATAGATGGGATGACGGAAGTCGATTTAAGATTAGATTTAAGGTTGGATTTAAGGTTGTTTCACTTTTCTTCTTTTCGACGGATTTAATTGATTGTACGTGATGGCCCTCCCAGATCAGGCTACGGATTACACTCTTTCCCTACCTACCACTGTCATTAGGAGGAGGGTTCAAATTACCCACCGGAGATTCACATGGGTTTTGTTGGTATGGACTCACGGGAATATGGGCATGCTACGGAAAGCAGCAAGAGGGAGAAGTGTTGCGTGTGTACCTGCATCGTGAGCCTCAGGTCTGTTTGATATGCAGTTAGTATATGAGGATATGCCTCAGCAGAGCGGCTCATCTCAGTGCAAACGAATATGCAAACGGCTGTGATATGGACATGAATGTGGATATGGATATGGAAGTCAAGTCTAAATATATAGGGGATTTCAGCCCTCGAGATCAGTCAATCAACAAGTCTTTCAAGCGTCCAAAGTAACACCTGCTGTTCAAATAGTGATGCTAGAGAAGCTTGATTGTATATTATCTAAGAGTGCCACAAGGCCATATATATATGAGTAC
>Ga0307515_10001008_pt1 | contig 64382 bp, 60 predicted proteins | sample 17_EM_MG_FD_194513 | JGI IMG/M metagenome (GOLD analysis project Ga0307515, IMG submission 194513) | Populus trichocarpa ectomycorrhiza microbial communities from riparian zone in the Pacific Northwest, United States - 17_EM | ecosystem: Host-associated > Plants > Roots > Unclassified | place... | reverse complement strand
CAAGCCAAACGCGAGGCACGCACCAAGGCTTTTGCTGCCTGGGAAAGGGTGAGCTGCGCGCCGATGATGCCCTTCCTGGCTTGCTGAGATTGCGCGGCGATTTGCGTCACAAAGTCGCTCGTCCGCCCTCAACAAGTTGACAGTACCCGGGCTGGTTCGCGATGACCGCCAGCATCGCGAACACGCCGTATGAGCCGGTCTTCCGGTACACCCACACGTCCAGGCCAAAGGTGGTGAGCGTGGTTCCGATGCTGCTGATGCCTCGCGTGGCGATCAGTACCCGGGCCGATCGCGGCAAGTGGTGTGCGTTCTCGTTCATGGGGATAGCGTCGGGTGTGTTGGGATGACGACGGAGGCGTGAACGTACCGGACCGCACCAACGAACTCGATGACGGTGCGTGCAGCGCAGAGCCTTCGGGACAAGAGGCCGGTCGACAGCGGCTGGAGGAAGAACTCGCCAGCCTCGGCGTCCCGGCCGATGACCTCGACTTCGTCGAAATCGATGAATCGCTGCACCAGGGGATGAGCAGCCTTGTAGAACGCTTCTTTGACGCAGAACAGTTGCGTCATTACCAGCACGTCGTCCTTGCCGCCGAGCCAGTGCGCACGCTCCCACGGCGTGCAGCATACGAGTGCGATGTCGCGCGCAGCCGACGGGCTGACAACCGTCTCGGAATCGATGCCGATGCTCGCGCCCGCATCCTGTGGCAGCACCATCGCATGCGCATGGAAGTCGGTATGCGTGATCGAACCGACGACGCCATGCGGCCAGGCGGGTTCGCCCATCGGACCCCGCGGCACGGACTGCGACGGGAGCCCCAGCTGTCGGATCGCCGCTTCGGCGCTCAGCCGCCCACCGAGAAAGGCAAGCTGCCTCGCTCGCACGCAGCGGTGCAACGTCGGGGGTAGCAGTGGTGCGAGCGGCTCCCCGGTCAACACGGACTCTAGCTGCGGCAAAGAAATCGAGCGAGCCTCGGCATCGGCCTCGAACGCGCCATGCGGTGATCCATGCGGCGGGGTCGTCCACAGCCGCGCCCAGCGGCGCTCCATCGGTGCGCAGCGGGCACGCAGCCGTTCGGTGAGGCCGCCTACGGTCCCCAAGGTCAGCTCGGCCATCATGGGCGGTCGTCCTCGTGAACGGCTACCAGCCGAAGTTCGCTTGTACAACGCCTGTCACCTTCAAGCGGCATCCAGAGTTCGTCGTGCGAGGGAAGCATTTCGCTGAATACCACCAGCGAATCGGCATCGGCATCGGCATCGGCTTCGCGGCGCAGCGCACTGCGCAGTTGCTTCGCAAGCATTCGCACATATAGCGGGCTTGCGAGGTCAAGGTAGAAAGGCTTTGACTCCCAGCGAAGCTCGACGAAACATCTGCGCGGCAGGCCGCGTTCCGCCGCCCAGCGCCGCATCTGCAGAAAGACGTGCGCCGCATCCTGCTCATCGACGAACGGCAACTCCGGCAACGGCACACGCCAGGCGCGACGCTGCACGACCAGCCGGTCGATGGTGACGCGAGGAGAGCGACTTTCTGCGGAAAGTATCTGGAACTTGTCGGCGACGAAGCCAGACAGCAGTTGCCCGAACACCGACATCAGATCGACGCAATATTGGCCGTCGACCGAACGTACCACCAACCCTACATCCGCCTCGTGCACCCACAACTCCGCGGCTGACAGCGCCGTGGCGCGCTGCAACGGCAGCGCATCGAGCGAGCAACGCAACTCGATGTCGCATCGCACGTCGGTGACAGTCTGCACACGGATCGGTTGACCACTTCCGACACGCGACACAAGCGGCACGATGCGCGGCGTTCCGAGGTCTGCATGCAGAGCATCAAGCAGCGACTGCGGCCGCGTGTGCTGCTGCACGGCCGAATGGTTGATCAGCGTGTTGATGCCCGCGTGCACCTCGCCCAGTACGAACATGCAGTCACCCCTCCCGATGGCGTCCATGTCGCGAGCCGCGCTCATGACGTCCGGGCTGTGATGAACCGACTGCGGCCAGCCCGTGCCGAAGGTGGCGAAGGCGTCGCGCCCGGCCGCAGCGAGCTCCTGGCTGCGTAGCAGCACGTCCTGCGTGCCATCGCCCGGCTGGAGTAGCGTGTTCCAGCGGCGGAGTAGTTCTGCCCGCACGGCCGCGACACCAACCGGACCGTCGCCGTAGAAGCAGGGATGAGCGTGCAGCCAGAAGGTGGCGAGATCGATTGAGCGGCTTCCCTGTGCGCCGGTCGTGCCGGCGACACTGTCGAAAATCTGGCGCAGCACCATGCGGAACTCAGCCGCCACCTGCTGGCAGAACCAACGGGAGCTCGACAGCACAAGATCCAACGCAGGCTGTAAGGCTGCGCGCAGTGGCGGACCAAGGCTCACTTCGGCGGCGCGCCGGCAATCCTCGTAAACCACAGTGCGCGCACCATAGGTTTGACCGGCGCTGCGACTGGCGGGCGACGCCGTCGCCAGCTCGAACGCTTCGTCCAGCCGTTGCAGTGCCTGCAACAACGCGTCCGGCAGGCCGGCGGCCGCAGCCACTTGCACCTTCCCCAGTTCGAGCTGCTGCAGCGGCGCCAGCGCCTCCAACCGCAAGCCGGGATCGTCGATCGCTTCTAGCTGCGTCCGCAGATGCCGTTCCGGCCACAGGTCGCTGAGGCGCACCCCGAAACCGAGCTGGACGCGCCGCGCGTCGGCCAGAGCGGCCAAGACGCCGATCACCTGCGCCTCGTCGTCTAACGGAGTGAACGGATTGGCCAGGATCACTTCGGCCACCCGGCGGACCGTGAGCGCGCCGTTGCAGGCGCGATAGACCACGGCTTCCTCGCGGCTGAGCTGCACCCGCGCGCCACCCGGTAGATGCAGAACCTGTCCTTCCAGCCGGGCATAGGGCGTGGGCACCAACCAGGGCATCAGGCGCACATCTGCCGACAGTCGGTCCGCCAGCGCTTGGATGGCCCAGTCCTCGAAATAGACGTGGCGCGCGGACATGCCCGTCGAAGCCGTACGCAAGGCCACTGCAGGCGCACCGTTGTCGTCGTCCCACGTGGCCCACCCCACCGGACCGAAGAAACCGATGGTGTCGTTCTTCACGCAGTAGCGCTGCAGATATCCAGCCACCAGGTCCTCGGCGCGCCGACGCGCCGAGCCAGACGACCTCGTCGCCAACCGGTCCATCACCTCGGTGAGGACGCGCTTGTTCTGCCAGGCCACCGCTTCTCTGAAACGCGGTTGGAGCACGACGTCGCGCAGGTGCTTGCCGACTGTCGCAACCGCCGTCCCGAAGGTTGCGTGGAAGTCCGCCTGCATGTCGCGTGCGTGCGCCCCGGCTCTGGCCAGGGCCTGCATCGATGCCCTGGGCAACACGTCAGACAGTGCTTCGTCCAGGCGACGCTTGTCCACCGCCTTGGCGGCTGCGCGTAGTCTGGGTAGCTCGCACTCGTCGCCCACATCGACACCCCCGCCCGCGTTCTGATGGGCCGCGGCAGCCGGCATCCGCTGCACAAGCTTGCGGATGCGCGACTCAATGTTCGCGCGCGACTCGTTCCACAAGCTCGTTTCGTGGGCCGCCGCCGCTAGAGTGCGGTCGGCCGCTATGGCGCAGGTGTCGTCGGCCAAGCGGCTCACCAATTCAGCGGGAAACCCCGCCGTGCGGCATTCCACCGTGCGCCACAAGCGCCAGTCGGCGCGCTCAGGTCGAAACTTCATGATCATGCTGCGTCGCGCTTGACGTAGGGTTCAAGAGTGAACTTCTCGTACAGAGCGCCTGGCACTTCCATCGTCGCCAGATTGAACCGCGGCGAACCGTACGCATGGGCGTCGTCGAGCCATTGAGCGACGGGCGCATCCGGGTGATCTCGCATGGCAAGGAGCACGTCGCAGTAGCGAGCCACGATGCGCCGCGCGTCTTCCGGCTGGAATCGGCGCCGGTTATATTGCATCGTGCCGACCCATTGCGAACCCCTTGCTCGCATGTAGAGCGACAGATCACGGCGCGGGCCATGATGCCCTCCAATCTCATAATGCGTGGCGCCGCCATGCGGCAGCCGCGATTCACCTGCATCGAAGTCTTCCAACGAAAAACGGACCTGGTCCAACGGGTTGTTTCTGTCGTTCAGAGCCAGGCCGAAGGCAGTTCCCAACCACTCGAACGGGACGTCCTGAAACGCAAGTACCTGACGAACGCGGTAGCAGACTGTGTGCAAGGTCTCGCTCAACGTATCGCCGGAGTGGAGTCTGAGCCTAATCAGGTGTGTGGCGATCAGCCGGCCAACGACGTCCGCGGCGTGCGGCCCCGTTCTTCCGGACAACGGACACATGACGGAAATGTCATGCTCACCGGTTAGCGAGAAGATCAAGATGAAGTACGCCGCGAGAGTGACTTCGAAGTTCGTCGCTCCCTCCGCTTGGCGTACTTCCCGGACGCGACGTTCCAATTCAGCTGGCAGCCTGAACTTCATGACACCTCCTTCGAAGTCCGCGTCCGTTCGCGCGCTCTCGAAGACTAGGCGCGGCCTGGGGGTCGAATAGGTCGGCGCCCAGTACGCCCGGTACCTGTCGGTGTGACGCCGTTCCGCCGTCCACTGCCCCTGCCACTGCGCGAACCTGCCGAACGACACCGGTTCCACGGCCGGCGCTGGGAGTTGCCCGCGTTCCACGAACTGCGCATAAGCATGCTGGATGTCGGCCCACACAATCGACATCGAGATGCCGTCCGAGACGATGTGGTGAGCGGTCATCACCAGGAGACGCTCGAACTCCGCCACGCGATACAGCTTGAACCGCCAGAGCGGACCATGAGACATGTAGAACGGCACGCGGATGGCGGCGAGCACCGCTTGCTCCGCGGCGGCGAAGTTACCCTCTCCGTGCTCGGGTCGAAGGTCCACCTCGCGGATTGTCTTGAATCTCGGCGGTCGCACGTGCTGAATCAGCCGCTCCCCACGAGTGCGCATCACGGTCCTGAGCGCCGAGTGCTTGCAAAGCACCCAGTTCACCGCCAACTCCAGAATCGGCACTTCGAATGGGCCGTGCAACGCAACGATGCTGTTGAGGTTGTCCTCCCATTCACCAGGATTTCGATTCGTCAGATCCCAGAGCCGACACTGCCCCATGGTGGAAGGGAACAGCTCGCCACGAGGACGGATCTCGTACATCATCGGGACGGCCTACCAACGCGGAAGCAGTGCCCACGTGCGCGTCGCGTACAGAGCGTACTCTTCACCGAAACGCCACCCCAGCATGGCTTCAAGGGTAGGCGTGCGTCCTTCGGCTCTTGCCTTCATGGCGCTTTCGGTGTGGCCTACTGGGGTACTCACGAGGGCGCTCCGGCGGGAAGTAGAGGTGGCAAGGGTGCCACGGTCGCTGGCGCTTCGCCCCTCGCGCGCAGGTATTTGGCCAGCTTTGCAACCGACGGGTTGCCCAGGAACTCTGCAACCTCGACTCGCACGCCTTTCTCTGCGGAGAGGCGCGCGCAGATCGCGATGGCCATCAGCGAGGTACCCCCTAAGCTGTGAAACTCCTTGCTCGCTGCATCCTCCGACGCAAACACCGAGGTCCACACGCTGGCGATATCGGCCTCCAGGGCACCCGCCATGTGCCGAACGACCGGCCACGGCACAGTGCCGTCAGCCTGCGCCAGGTGGCGTAGCGCGGCTCTGTCGAGCTTCCCCGACGCGGACAGCGGGAGCGCAGCTGCGAACTCAATGGCGTGCGGCACGGCATAGGACGGAAGGTGGCTCGCCAGCTCCGCACGCAACCGACCTCTGTCAGGTGGGCTCGAGAAGGGAACCACATACGCGACCAGCCGCGTGGAGCCGGCGCGCACCTCCTCGACGGCAACCGCGCAGTCCGCCACGCCTTCGCAGCGACGGGCAATGTTCTCGATCTCCTCAAGCTCCACCCGACTTCCATTAACCTTGACCTGCAGGTCTAGTCGCCCGAGAAACTCGATATCGCCAGAGGCAAGCACGCGACCCTGATCCCCCGTGAGATAAGCTCGCACACCCCCCGCCCGCGGAGGAAGCACGACGAATTTGCTGGCGGTCAGCTCCGGTTGGTTCAGGTACCCAAGAGCAGTACCGATGCCCGAGATGCAAAGCTCCCCCGTTTCGCCCGTAGCCACGGGCAGGAGCGTTCGGCTGTCGAGCACTTGAATCGTCATACCGGTGATCGCCTTTCCGATGGGCACTCGCTGACGCAACCGGTCTTCGGGCGTGCATTCATATGCCGTCACATCGATTGCCGCCTCCGTGGGACCGTAGAGGTTGTGAAGGCGGCTCCCGGGCAAGGTAGTGAAGAACGCATCCACCAAGTCGGGCGTGAGCGACTCTCCGCTGCAGAAGACGTGCCGCAGACTGGTGCAGCGAGCCGCGCCAGGATCCGACAAGAATAACCGCAACATTGATGGCACGAAGTGAGTGAGCGTCACGCCGCGCGCCACGATGGTCTCGATCAGGTAGGCCACGTCCCGGTGGCCATCAGGCTTCGCAACCACCAAGCTGGCGCCTGCGGCGAAAGGCAGGAACAGCTCCCACACCGAGACGTCGAACGTGCAGGGGGTCTTGTGAAGGACGACGTCATCTTCGCAAACGCCGTAGGCACGCCGCATCCATTCGATTCGGTTGGCAAGGCCTGCTTGGGTATTAAGCACACCCTTTGGCACACCGGTGCTGCCGGAGGTGTAGATGCAGTACGCCGGCTCTTGCGCATCGTTCGAAAGAGGCGGCAGGGAATGAGTTGCCACCGCGGTTCGCGCATCCTCGGCATACACGACCTCGCACCGGCCGAACTGCATCTGGTGGCGCTGGTGCAGGCCCCTCGTCGTGACGACAACATCCACGCCGCCGTCCCGAATGAGCATCTCGACTCGCTTCAGTGGGTAGGAGTTATCGAGCGGAAGAAACGCCGCATTGGTGCGCGCAACACCGAGTGCCGCGATTACGAATTCCGCCGACCGCTCAAGGCATATGGCGACGATGGACCTGGACGTCACTCCGCACGCAAGCAAGCGACCGGCCAGGGCCTGAACTCGCTGCCCGAGCTCGACGTAGGACAGTGACCCTCCATCGGTGAAGAGCGCGGGCTTAGTGAAAGCGGACCAAGCCTGATCATCGATCCGTACATCGAGTCGTCGTTCATGGGTCATGTCGCGATCACCTTGTCCGGCCGCGACCCGTCGCCACCTCTGGGCCGAAAGACCCCGACCCCCACGAACAATTCGGGATTGTGGTGCAGGTAGTCCGAGACCGTCCTTCCGCCCGCTCCTTCAAGCAATCCCTGGTTAACCGGGTCCCAATGCCTCAGCAGCGAGACACCGGCCGCGCGTCCGTCGCGCCGACCTACGGGACTCTTGCTGCCATGGATCATGGAGACGCCGTCGGCCGCGCACCATGCGATCCCGATGTGCGCGACGATCCCCGGATACTGCGCTCGCGGCTTGCTCGAAACGAAGATCAGCGTATCGCCATTGGAGATACCAGGCATGCGAGCGGTCCACAACCGACTCGGAATGTAGCGGTAAGACACAGGCAGGCCCCGGTTCGCATCGCCGATCCGTTCCCTCTCAATGAACCGACGACCCTCCCCACGGTCATCGAGCAACACAGTCCTCTCGTCCAAGCATCGCGGATCGATCAAGGTGGCCGTGATGTCGTCCAGGATCCGCAGCGACGCGAACGCTGCCAGTGAATTGAGCGTGTAATGAATGAGGCTGTCGGCACTCCGTGGACCACAATATCGCACGGCATCGAGCAACGACAGGTAGTCGTCGGCAGAGTTCGCGGCTGCTAGCGCATTGACCGCGTACGCGAATGTCGCGCAGTCGAATGAGGAGAAGGTCGGAAATTGGTTCGGCGCATCATGCACCTCATGCGCTTCCGCTTTGAACGGCACATTGCACCGGCAGAACCAGGCGGCAGCGGCAGCCGCGCGATCACCACCTGGTGGTAGCGAGGCCAGCCAATCGATCAACCCCTCAACATCTTCACGGGAATGATCAGCCTTGCGAAGGATGTCGGAGCCAAGCCACTCCAATGGGTCAGGCACATTCATCGGACGACGGTGACGCGGCGCGTCTGTTGTGCGGGCTTGCCGAGTCGGCAAGCCCTGCGACTCACTGGTGAGCCCCATCTCAGGTCCTGCCGCACGACGTAGCCCCACACCAGCCGGGCTCGATGGACCTCGGGCAACAACGATTCAAGGTCCGAGGCTCGCAGCTCAATTTGCGAACGGTTGGGTTCGAGCAGTCTCGCCTTTCCCTGGGCTTGCTTGCGCGTCGCCTCGGTCTGTGCCTGCAACACCTGCGCCTGGCTGGGTTCTGGCAAATCCTCGAACAGGCCCTCCTTCGCCTGCTCCGTGTTGCGATCAGTTGGTGTCGTCATACCCAGCAACAAGCCAGTTGCGTGCCACCGCGAGGGCTCCGCGAAAAACTCTCAGCCTCTCAGGGTTCACAATAGGCTCCTATACCGATATCGGTCCAAAACAAAGCCCTGGACCAGTGGGCTTTCCCAAGTTTCAGACCTTCCTGAGCCAAAGGCTGGAACCACCGCCCTTCGAGAACGGTGTGCCTTGTTCCAGCGCCAAGCTTGGAAATCTGCGGCGGAAATAGTCTGAAAAGAAAACGATCTCGTACTGAGAGTTGTTCGTCAGGAACGCACGCAAAGCGTACGCCTCGTTCCAGGATCGGTTTTGGTCTATGACCCATTCTGGTGGATATTCGAACGGGTAGAAAACGTCGTGGAAGTGAACATGAACACCGGCCTTCAGGATCGGAAGAATCCTGAACAGCAGTTCATGCACATCGCTGCGCGTCTTCATCACGTGAGTAGAATCGATAAAGAGAATGTCGCCCGGGCTCAGCGATGCGAAGAGATCATCGGACACAGCCTGAAGTTCGCACTCGTGGATTTCGCATCTCGCGGCATCCTCAGCTAGAAGCACACGGCGCAAGCGCTCCGCATGCGGTTCGATCATGACGAGCCGGGTGGGCGACTCCTGGCACCTATCCATGACGTCGAGGGCCAGCGCCGAAGTGAACCCCGAACCGATCTCCAATACTCTCCGCGGCCGCAGCGAATGCAAAATCGAGTAGTAGATCGCTGCGTCAGCCCATGTGAACCAGTTGTTCGAGTAGTAGTAGCGGAGACCGGCGGTCTTCTCGTCTTTGAAGGGCATGCTCTGCATGGCAGGGAGCCACTTCCGCCACGCCACTTCCATCGCCTCGTCGTTCAACTGGATCCCCGGCAGCGAAGCCGGCGGCTGCTCCCATGAATCGCGATGGCGAGAAGCAATGTGCTGCGGGTCGACCACCGGCGAATAGAAGTGTCCGGGCCGAACGAACAGCCTGGTGTCGGAGAGCGGTTCCTGCCCCCTCGAAAATGCCTCCAACAGCTCAAGGGGCGTGCCCCCGTCATCCAGATGCTTCGCAAAATGCCTAACGCCGGGCAAGTCCGGCTCGCGGCGGAGCACCGCCCTATACAGCAGTTCGACGAAGGCGACGTTGTCCACGGCAAATCTTCGATTTGTCAGCACGGTCGAGCGGGTCGGCGCGCGATTGCAGCACCTCCACCACGGCGCGGCACACGATTAAGACGAGACCAGGGCGCCCTCTTGCCGTCCGTCCCGACGACGTACGCCTGCCAGAGCGAGAGTTCGCACCGCACGACGATGATCCGCCCGAAGACGTTGACGCGGCGCTCAGACATGCTGCCTTCTTCGGCTCAACGCATCAAATGCGACTGTTCTGTCAGTATGCATGCACACGCTGCGCAATCACGATCGTGGTAGACAATACCCCAGCTTGCGACGGCAGCAAGTTCCTGCACCGTGCCGACGGAACGAATGTCCCTCTGTTGCTCGCTCCTGCCAGACCTTTGGCGCCCGCAGTGTTGTAGATATCGACCGCCGCATCGGGATAGCCGGCCACCGTCGTGGTGACCAGTTGATCGACCGGAACCGGGGTCGGCGTGGACGAATCGCCGCCGTCGCCGCCTCCACCACATCCGGCAAGGCTGACCGCTGATGCCAACAGAATGGCTCTCGCCAACATGAACAGGTGAGGAACTCGATTGGACATGCCCCATTGAACGACCCATCGGGCGTTGGTGCACGGACATTGCGCGACGAATTGCGACAGTTATGCAATGTTTCGGACGGCATGCATGCCGCACTTACACTGGCGCGCCATGCAAGGCAAACCACTGATCCTGATCGCCGTCACCGACGGCTTGAAGGGCATGCCGGCGTTGTTGCAACGAGACGCCAACGGTCGAAGGTTGCCCCTTCCCCAATCCTTCAGGTGACGTTGACTGTGGCGCGGACGGAATTCGGCCGGTCAGCAGCGAGCATGCGGTTGAGTACCACGGCGCCGACCGCTGCCTCGGCGCACCGACCGGCGTCATTGCGCGCACGAAGCAAGGGACCGATGATCGCCTTGTAGCGACCCATCGTCGTCTCGATCAGCGCACGCTTGCCGTAGCCCGTGGCCTCCTGCCAACCGAGTCGGCCGAGCGCCGCCACGGTGTGCACATGTACGTCACGGTGCGAAGCATCCGAGCCGAGCTCGTCCTTCAGTGTCGAGCTGGCGCGCAGCTCACCCTTTCCCAGGCAGCAAAAGCCTGGGTGCGTGCCTCGCGTTTGGCTTGCGCCTTCGAGGTATGGCGGCATCGCATGAACAGGTTGGCCACATGGTCGTGCGTCGACGCAAAGCGCTGCAGCTGCCGCGCGGACTTGAACCTGGTAACGCATCGGCTTGACGACGCGCTTGCCGCCCTCCATCACCATCACTGGCGCGTAGTGGCCAGGAAAGATTCGCGAGTCGTCATCCCTCAGTTCGGTCCGTTGCAGATCGGCCAGCTTCGCCCTCGCGTCGTCGATCTTGTCGGAGGCAATTCGTTGGCTCTCCGTCAGCGCCTTGGTGGTCTTGGTCAGCAGCGCCCGTTCGGCATCCACCAAGCGCGTGCGCTGGGCAAAGAGCCTCTGCTCGAGTTCGGTGGCCGATCGCGCTTTGAACTCTTCGATCATGGCCCTGATCTGGTTCCCCTCATCTCCCTGCAGTTCGGCGAAGGCCCCCTCCATTGCCTTGGGGATCTTGATCTTCGGGTCGGACCGTCGACGCCAGAACAGGTCCACAAACTCCTTGATGCCAAGCTGGGCACCAAACGACCTCACGTACTGCCGATAGTCCTGGATGATTCTTGCCGAGTAGCACATGAGAGCCGCCTGCGATGGAGAAGAGTCCGGATGCGCGAGGAGATCGCTATGTTGAACTTCTTGACCTGCGGGCGAGCCAACGCTCGCGGGCGGCTTCCCATCGCACCTTGCTAGGCCACCACAATGCGAGTTCACCTCTTTCATGGGGCCAGCCTTGGCCGATTGCAGAGTTGGCCGCTCGCCATGCAGCGGACCAAGCGGCAAAAGCGCTGTTCTGATCGTCGTTTGGCGCCCTGTCGTCCGAAAATCCAGCATCGTCCCACGCGTGCAACTGATACTCCGCGAGCATGCCCTCTTGGGAGGTGACTCCGCGTGCTTCGAGAAGAGCCAGCGCAGCGCGGATGCCAGCGGCTTTCTCGTCGGCGGTTGCACCGTCAATCTTGAAGACCAGCTGCCACGTCGCAAAGTCCAGTTTTGCGTAGTCGCTCAACTCGTCCACATCGAGTGGCGGTAGCTCGAGCGCATACACTTCGGCCGCTTCCTCCGGCTCATACTCATACGCGTCGTTTTGGACCTCGGCCGCACGGCGCGTGACTTCGGTGGGGTCCATCGCCGGTAGCAGTGACCCGAGCCGATTGGAGAATCGGTCAATCCATTCGGAAACGGTGAGGCGATGGAACATCGTGACTGTCCTTTCAGGCGAAGGTCGTCCGTTGATCAATCGGGGACGGTGCAGTCCATTCTGCGCTGCCAGGTGGGCTATTTGCAGTCCCGACCATCCGTCATCAATCTCCCCACGGGCTAAGCGCCAGTCGCGGACCCACGCTCCGTTTCGATGGCCCACCAGTCCGGCAGCAAGCGAAGCACCTCAGGCCTGGCGAATCGATCGTCAATGAGGTGCACAGTGCCGCTGTCCGAAGCGGTCCGTATGACGCGCCCGGCTGCCTGCACAACCTTGCGGATGCCAGGGAACAGGTAGGTGCAGTCATACCCGGATCCAAACTTGCCGGCGAGCCTGCGCCTCAGTTCCTCGTTGATCGGATTGAACTGCGGCAGGCCCAGCGTTGCGATGAAGGCGCCGACGAGTCGGGTCCCGACCAGGTCGATGCCTTCTGCAAACGAGCCACCGAGGACCGCAAAACCAACACCGCGGCCGTCAACGACGAACCGCGCCAGAAAGGCCTCGCGCTCCGACTCACCCATCCTCCGGCCCTGGTGCCACGTCGGCACGTCGGGGTGCCTGACGGAAAACTCACCGGCAGCCTGCTCAAGGTAGTCGAAGCTGCTGAGGAACGCGATGTAGTTCCCAGGGGCCGCCGTGTACTGCGTCGCGATGATGTGCGCGATGGGCGCCAGCGACCGGGTGCGGTGCGGGTACCGCGTCGACACATGGTTCGCGATGCGCACCGACAACTGCTCGGCCCTGAACGGCGCCGGTACGTCGAGCCAGGCGATGTCCTCGGGCAGCCCGAGCAAGTTGGCGTAGAAGTTCCACGGCGTCAACGTCGCCGAGAACAGCACGGTCGAGCGCGCTGCCGCGAATCGCGGCTTCAGGAACGACGCAGGCACGACATTGCGGATGCAAAGCGTCGAGCCGGCGGCGGACCGGCCGGGTCCAGGTCCTCCGTTCTCGCGCGTGATGTCGAAGATGGAATGCGTGCCGAACGTGTCCAGCAGGCGCGTGAACTGCAGCGCATCGAAATAGAACTGCAGCAGGCCGCTGTCCACCCCGGCCGGGTTCGCGGCGAGATGGTCGGTGATGACCGAGGTCGCGTCCTGCAAAGCCGCCGTGAGCGTGCGTGGCGGCTCATCGAGAACGGTGTATTGCTCCGGGGCATCCTGAACCAACCGGGCCCAACGACGATGCAAGCGGTCCAGCGGCTTCTTCAGCGCAGGCGGTGCTGTCGCCCGAACCGCGCGCAGCTGGGATGCATCGAGACTGGCGCTGTACATCGCTCGGGCTCGGTCGACCAGGTTGTGGGCTTCGTCGACCAGCACGCCGACCCGCCACGAGTTCGCGAGCGTCAGACCGTGCAGCAGTGCGCTGCTGTCGAAGAAATGGTTGTAGTCGCCGACGACGACATCGCACCAGCGCGCCACCTCCTGGCCGAGGTAGTAAGGGCAGACCGAATGCGCAAGAGCCACATCGCGCAGCGTCTCCCGAGTCAGCGCGCCAGCCGACATCGCGGCCAGGCGGGCCTCGGGCAAGCGGTCGTAGAAGCCCTTGGCCAGCGGACACGATTCACCGTGGCAAACCTTGTCGGGGTGCTCACAGGACCTTTCCCGCGCGACCAGTTCGATCACACGCAGCGGCAACTCGGGAGCACTGTGGCGAATCGTTTCCAGGGCACTGAAGACCAACGCCCGACCGGACCCTTTGGCGGTCAGGAAGAACACCTTGTCGAGTTCCTGCCCCGGGCTGGCTTTGAGCATCGGAAACAGCGTGGCGACCGTCTTGCCGATGCCCGTGGGGGCCTGCGCCAGCAGGCTGCGCCCGAGGCGGGCAGCGTTGAAGACGGCCTTCGCAAGATCACGCTGTCCTGCACGAAACTCCGCGTGCGGAAACCGGAGCCGGCTGAGTGCTGCATCGCGTCGCGACCGATGCGCAAGCTCGAGTTCTGCCCACGCGAGAAAGCGCTCGCACAATGCCTCGAAGAACGCCTGCAGGTCCGTCGCGGTGCAATGCTGGTGCAATGGTGGCGCCTCCGCTTGCTTGTCGATGTCGAAGTAGACCAGCGATACCGTCAGCGCAGGCAGTCCGAATCGCCGGCACGTCATCGCGCCGTAGACCTTCGCCTGAGCCCAGTGCAGGTGTCGATGGTTGGCCGGCATCAGATCGAGGTCGCCCTTGAAGGTCTTGACCTCTTCAAGCAATTGCCGCTCCGCGTCAAACCCGTCGGCGCGCCCGCGGACCACCAGGTGCCTGTACTCGGCGTTGAGCGACACCTCGCTGCAATACGTTGCCGAACGGCCCGCCGCGACGGTCTGGTGGCCGGCGATGCCCTGCTGCGACGTTGGTGACGGGGTGAAGCGCAAGTCCAGGTCGCCTTGCTTGGCGGCGAACTCGCAGAGCGCCCGAACGGCGACGGTGTAGGCTTTCACGCGTGGCTCGACGATTGAATCGAGAGGTCAGGGGGCGTCGCGTCGTTGACGTTCAACTCTGAAGGGGCGGCCTCACCAAGCTGGCGTTGCCCGAGTTCACCGTCCATGCGTGCCGGAGTGGCCTTCGCCAGGGCCATCCATACGGCGAACGGCAGCTTGCACGGCGCGTGCCGCGCCGGCCGCACCAGGTCAAGCGTGCCGCTCTCGATGGTGCCGTTCAGCAGCCAGACACCGAACTCCTGTGGAACTTCCTCCGGCTTGGCCACGCCCCCCGGAAACACGTAATAGGTCTCGCAGGACAACCATTGATAGGACTCTCGTTTGGCGGCGTGTCGCAGGTCGGACAGCAGGTCGGCGCGACTGACCTTCACCTCGTGGACCATCGGCTGCAGATAGTCCTCGACCGAGGTGTGACGCACCGAGAACACATCTGGGCGGGCCATGCGCCAGGACGTCTTGCTCAGGGGCTGCTCAAGCACGCCCTCATCGACTACGTCCACGGGCCACAGCGCAGCGCCGGTCCAAGGCGCGGCTTCAGGCGCCGGCTCACCATGCAAACCGACCTTTGCACGCAGCGACAACTCGCGCCACACGATGCGCCCGGACGCCGTCAGGTGTTCGGCGACGCGCTCCGCGAGTCGGTCATGCGCACTCAGCGACCGCTGGTTGCGCTGCCTGGAATCGGCGAGCAACCGGATGCCGGCGTCGGTCAGACGAATGGTCTCGTGTCCGCTCGCGGCCTCGGACAGCGTCGCCCAACCGGCCGCGACCAGGTCCAGCTCGATGGCATCGCGGCAGGGCCAGCCCGCAGAACGCCATATGGACATCAGGCGAGTGAGATGAACGCGGCGCGGTGTGATTTGAACTGCAGGTTCCATGGTGTGTGGCTCAACGTCGACTCATTTGAAATCCCGGCTCTCCGTCACCAATCGTCCCAGCATCGGTGTCAGGTCCTCAAGTCGTCCCGCAATCAGGTTCTTCACGTCGCCCTCGCGCTGCCACGTCCCGTACACGACGAGCAAGCGAGACCGGAGGAGTTCCTTGCGCTGCGCGTCACGCAACGACTTCCAGCAAATGACCTGAACCACACCGGTCTCGTCCTCCAGCGAAATGAATACAGTGCCGTTGGCGGTTTCGGGTTGCTGACGCAAGGTCACGATGCCGCAATAGCGCACCAGGCGCCCATTGGGCGCGCTCTCCAGTTCCGCAGACGTCATCAGGCGGCGCCCCCGCAGGTGACTGCGCAAGAGCTTCATCGGATGACTTCGCAACGTGAGCCCGAGAGATGCGTAGTCGAAGACGATCTCTTCACCTTCCAGCGCCTCTGGCAACTCCAAGACATCTTCATCGAATGGTGCCTCGCGCAGCAGCTCCGGTGTCGACCGTAGTGCTGCCGCATCCCAGACCTGCTGCCGCCGGTGGCCAGAGAGCGACATCAGCGCATCGGCCGCGGCCAGCAACTTCATCTCGTGGAGCTCCAGCTCCGCACGCCTGGCCAGGTCCTCGGCGTTGTCGAACACGCGCTCCGACCGAGCCTTCACGATGCGCCCCGCGGACTCCCACGACAGCTTGGCAATCATGCGGAGTCCGAGTCGGACGGCCGGCTTGTGCGGGAGGTCCTCAAGCGTGCAGTCGACGTGGCTCTCCATGACGTCGGGACGCCGGACCTCGACACCATGCCGCTTGGCATCCTGGACCAGCTGCGACGGCGAGTAGAACCCCATTGGCTGCGAGTTGAGAAGCGCGGCCAGGAACTCTGCCGGGTGATGCCGCTTGATCCAGGAGCTTGCGTAGACGAGGAGGGCGAACGATGCCGCGTGGGATTCGGGGAAGCCATACTCGCTGAAGCCGTGAATCTGCTTGTAGATGCCTTCGGCGAATTCGCTCGTGTACCCACGCGATGTCATGCCGGTGACGAGCTTGTCGTAGTAGCGGTCCAGACCACCTTTGCGTTTCCAGGCCGCCATCGCCCGGCGCAGACCATCGGCTTCGCCAGGTGTGAAGCCGGCCGCAATCATGGATATCTGCATGACCTGTTCCTGGAACACCGGCACGCCGAGCGTTCGTCCGAGCGCTTCCTTCAGCGCCTCGCTCGGATAGACAGTCGGCTCCTTGCCCTGACGTCGGTTCAGATACGGGTGCACCATGCCGCCGACGATGGGACCCGGCCTCACGATGGCGACCTCGATGACGAGGTCGTAGAAACATCGGGGTCGCAGCCGCGGCAGCATGCTCATCTGTGCGCGGCTTTCGATCTGGAAGACACCGACCGTGTCGGCCTTGCAAATCATGTCGTAGGTCTCGACCTCCTCTGCCGGGATGTCCTGCATCTCGAACAGGTAGCCCTTGCGGGCGCCGATGAACTCGAGCGACTTGCGAATGGCGGTGAGCATGCCGAGCGCGAGGCAGTCGACCTTCAGCAGCCCCATCGCATCGAGGTCGTCCTTGTCCCACTCGATGACGGTGCGATCCGGCATCGCCGCGTTCTCAATCGGCACCATGCGACTCAATGGACCCTTGGTGAGAACGAAGCCGCCGGTATGCTGGCTCAGGTGCCGGGGGAAGCCGAGCAGCTGCTGGGTGAGATGGAGCAGCTGCTTCACCTGCAAGTCATCGGCCGAGAGTCCGACTTCGGTGAGTCGATCCGGACTGATTTCGCGCCCGTCCCACCACTGGTGTCCCTTCGCGATGGCGTCGACCGTCTCGAGCGAATACCCAAGTGCCTTGCCGACGTCGCGGATGGCCGATTTCGGTCGGTAGCTGGTCACGACGCCGGTGATGGCCGCGCGATCCCGCCCGTATTTACGGTACAGGTACTGCAGCACCTCTTCGCGGCGCTCGTGCTCGAAGTCGATGTCGATGTCGGGTGGCTCGTTGCGCTCCTTGGAGATGAAGCGTTCGAACAGCACGGACATGCGGGCCGGGTCGACTTCGGTGACGCCGATGCAGTAGCAGACCACGCTGTTGGCGGCGCTCCCCCGGCCCTGACAGAGGATGTGCCGCGAGCGGGCGAAAGCCACGATGTCGGCGACGGTCAGAAAGTAGTGCTCGTACTTCAGGTCCTTGATGAGATCGAGCTCGTGCTCGATCTGCGTCTGCACCTTTGCCGTCAATCCGCGTGGCCAACGGCGACCGGCGCCTTCGTAGGTGATGCGCCGCAGATACGAGCTTGGCGTCTCGTCTTTCGGCACCACTTCATCGGGATACTGGTATCGAAGTTCCTCAAGGCTGAAGACGCAGCGCGACGCCACGTTGAGCGTCTCCGCCAGCAGGTCCGCCGGGTAGGTTTGCGCAAGCCGCAGCCGAGTCCGGAGGTGCTGCTCCGAGTTGGGCTGCAGGTCGAGCCCGCACTCGGTCAGCGGCTTGCCGACTCGAGTCGCGGTCAGGACATCCTGCAGCGGCTTGCGCGAGCGGACATGAAAGTGCGCGTCGCCGGTGGCAACCAGCGGGATGGCGGTGAGCGCGCTGACCTCACGAAGTCGATGCAGCCACATCTCGTCGTCCAGCACGCGCAGCTGCTCGACCCCGAGCCAGCATCGTCCCAGGAAGTTGTCGAGCAACCATTTGGTGACGGTCTCGAGCTGGGCGGGCTCGGACATCCGCTTGGGCGACATCAGTACGACGCAATCGTCGAGTTCGGGCCCGCCGATGTCCGCGATGTCGAGGTGGTATGTGCCCTTCTCCGAACTGCGCCGAAGCTTGGTGATGAACTGGCAGAGGTTGCCGTAGCCGTGGAGATTCGTGGCGAGCACCGTGAGCGTGAACGGCGTCGTGGTGTCGCTGCTCGTCGTACCCCAATCGACCAGGAACTGGGCACCGACAAGCAGCTTGAGCCCGTGCTCCTTCGCAGCCACGTGCGCTCGGACGATGCCGGCCATGCTGCACTCGTCGGCGATGGCCAGGGCCACGTACCCAAGCTGCTTTGCGCGCGCCACGAGTTCCTCGGGCTGGCTCGCTCCTCGAAGGAAGGTGAAGTTGCTGACGCAGCGCAGCTCTGCGTAGTCGGGGATGGTGGCCATGACGGTGCCGGTTCAAGCGAACGTCCCATGAAGGAACCACGCCGCCTCTTCACTACCGAGCCGCGTCTGGAAGACCCAGAGCACGCCGGCGTGCTCGCTGAGTGCGACCCAGTAGTCACGGGCCACGTTCCTAGTCTCGGCCTGACCGTCGACCACGGTGCGGTCCCACCAACCGCCTTCGACGCGGTGCGGGCCTGCCAGCAGGATGAGTACGCCTTGATAGAGCGGACGGTCCGCACGTGTCGCCAGCCGGAGCGGTTCAGGCAACACGAATGTCGGTTGCGGAATATCGACGGCACGACTCAGCTTGCGCGGCCTCGGCTCGGGCGCTGGCTGCCAGTGGCACATCCACTCGATGCGATGGTCCTCGGTGACGACGGGCCGAAGAACCTTGTCGGGTCCGAGCCGCGCGGCGATCCGCTCAAGTACCAATGCCAGGCTCTCGCCAGCCTGCTGCGGCTCTGGGAAAAGTGTCAGGCCCTTGTCCTCGAGAGACTGCACATTCGCAGCGATGAGCTCGAGATCGCCGACCGGTGCGAGCAGCTGGACCTTGCTGAGATGCTCTGCCAGCAGGCGCGTCAGGTGCTCGACGTCGCGCGTCGGTTGTGCCGTCCGCACCGTCATCTCACCGCCGTCGCCGGCCGACTTCGACCGCATCGAGTCATGACACCACCGCAGGGTGAACGCGGTCACTCCGCAGTGCCTTGCGGCCAGCCAGCCCGCCATCTGCACCAGGAGGCGCCGCGCGCCGAACAGCATTGCCGGCGCGAGCTCCACGCGCGCCATGAGTTCCAGCTTCTGATGAAAGCTCTCCGGTAGCTCAATCCACGCGTGCGCTTCGGGTCGTAGACCGTACGCCTGGTCGAGAGCGCAGAGCAGCTCGGCGTCGAACCGACGGCTCATGCCACCTCTGGGCAGTGCGCGGACCTCGCCAAGCGTCTGGCAACCCAGGCGGATCAGCGTCGCGCGATGTGCAGCGACCGAGGCCAGTGTCTCGAGCGGCAAGCCGTCGAGCACTTGCTCCAGCGGCTTGGCGAATCCGTTGGAAGCACCGGAACGAGCAACGGCCACTGCGGCCAGGCTGGTCGGCGCCCAGGCAAGCTGGCGAACGCCGAGGTCGGCACATTCCTCGCGAACGCGTTCGACCAGCTTTCGCTTCCCGCCGAAGAGGCGAACGCTGGCCTCGACCTCCATCACGACGGCCGGCGATTCCGAAAGCGGTTCGATGACTGCGACGCGAGGTGTGAACTGAAGGCACCAGGTCGCGAGTCCCGAGGTCGCCTCAGTGCGCCGTGACTCGTCGGACGGGAGCTTGTCGGGGAGCAGGGCTGCCCACAACATGAGGAAGCTCGCGCACTTGGCGCGCGGCGATGAATTCGCTCGGCGTGCGGAGCCGTGGCGTGATGATGGACTCGAGTCCGCCGGGCACCGACGACAGAGCAATGTCACCTTCGTGCGTCGGTCCCTTGCGCTTCAGCAGATGGACGTGCAGTTCCCAATCCAGGCCGAAGCGCAGCTGAACGCGAAGTGGCGCGGCGGAAGGCTCGTGTTCCGCCGCGGCGGGCCTGCACAGGAAAACTGGCCCATCGCAGGCCTGAGCGCACACCTGCAAGCGCCGAATCTGCTCTTGGCGGGCCTGGGGTAGCCACGAGACGAGAAGCCCCGCTGCGTTGGTTTTGACGAGCTGCTCGGTGACCCAGAGGCGCTCGGCCGGTGACTCGGCCTGAATCCAGACCAGATGGCGCTCGTCGAGCCCGGAGTGCTTCAGGCCGGGCAGGTGAGGGGACTTCGGTGGGCCGACTACGACGATGTTTCCGCCACCGGCAACGACTTGGCGCATCGCTGGCGCCAGGAGTCGCCATTCCGCGACCGTGGGCTGAGGCTGAAGGATTTCGGTCAGCGAGTGGCAGGGCCACCCGGCGCCGGGAAGCTCTGCGTCGAGCGCAGCGAAACCGGTTGCCAGCACAGACGTGACCGGCGATCCGAGCTCATTGCCACGCCAGATGGCCGCCTGGATGTCGGGCGGGATTGCACCTGCGCGTGAAGGCGTTCTGCGGCCTCGCACGCGGTGCTGCGGTGATGGAAAGGATGCCGGGACCGGCTCCTCATCGTCGCCGGTCCATTCCAGGACGGCTGCCATTGAGAGCTCCGATGTACTGTATGGGAATCCAGTATTGCACTGGATTCTCTTTTGGCCAAATGCCCCCGCGCCGACCTCATGATTGCGGCCATCTTCAGGCTTCTAGATTCACGCCGCCACACGTCCGATGCCGCGCGCCCATGCACGGCTTCAAGGTACGATGATTTCTCAATCACGTTAGGGCTCAGGCACCATGTCCCAAGAGCGTCTCGCCCGCGCGTTCAATCTGGCCTATGAGTGCCTTCGTCTGAAGATCAACGGCGGGCAAATTCGCGTCGAAAATGAGGCCTCCCTTCAATTGCAGTTCGCCGCGATCCTCAAGTCCGTCGGTGAGCTACTGGAAGGCCGTAGTCGCGCCGGATGTCGAAGACAACGCTAAGGTCTGGTAAGGCATCTTGAGGGACGTCAGGGAGTCGAAACCGCAGATCTTCCTGGCACGGGCCCACTCCGAACCCCCACCTACTCGGGCCCCAACCGATCTGGTCAGCGGCCTGGCCGAAGGCAAACTCAATCGCGCGACGGTACGAAGAGGCCGTGCAAACCGAGTGGTAGCGCGTAGGGCAGCGAGGCCTGTGCGACAGGCCCATCGGCGATCGAGTCGGCCCGAAAGACCGATACGACGGTTTTTCGGAGCGGCACGTTCAATGCGGTACCCACGACCCATTCAGCGGGTCCGGCCGGAGCCGACGCATCAGCCACGAGGAGGTGTTCCTCCACTAGCCAGTCCCGACCGTACGCATATCGCTGAGTCGAACCTTTGTCGATGTCAAAGTTGACGAGCTCGTCGAATCCAGGGATTTCCGGATCGCGCTCTTTGCTTCTCCCAAGGCAAAGGACTTCGTTGCATTTCCGGCCGACAAGCAACGGGGCCACGACCGGGAACTCACCCTCAAGGTCCTTTACAACGATCTGCGTGGCGCCGGCGCGAGGGTCGAGCTCGACCAAGGTCATGAACGCGCCTGGTCGATGCTTGTACATGCCTTGCATCGAGGACCAGCCTGCCACGAAGGAGATCGGGCTGGAAGCACCCATGAACTGCAGCCGAATGACGCCCGAGCTGTCTTCCCAGGCATTCGCGACATGGAAGAGAAACCCGGATGGGAGTTCGTACCATCGTTGCGACCAGTCGGCCTTTGACACGACCAGCACTCGGGTTCCCAACCCCGGAATCCACTCGCAGGCCTGCGCGAATGACACTCCACTCTCAAGCCTTTCCTTGTTCACAGGCATCGGCGGCAACAGGAACACCAGATGCCTGTCGGTGACAGCGAAGTCGTGCAGGTTCGGCAACTTGTCGACGTGCAAGGTTTCACTGCGCTTCAAGGCGCCGTCGCTCCCTATGCAGTACAGGGTCAGCTCGCCCGTCAGTGGGTTCGCTCCGAAGTTCCACAGGGTGCCATCAGGCTCGAGCTTTGGGTGCGCCGAGAACGGCCGGCCTCGAAATTCGTGGCTCCATGCTCTGACTCCGATCGTCTCCAGAGTGTGTGGGTCGATCCGATACGCCGAGCCCGGCTCCCACAGCGCCAGGAGATCGGCGCCTGCCATGCACAGACTGATGTTCGCGACGTTCGATTCGTCAGTATCGTCGGGCACCGGCGGCGTACCCGGGATGTACGTGCCAAACGCATTGCGCAAGAAGCGCCCAGCGGCGGTCTCGGCGAGATACTTTGCGGTTTGCACGAAGCGACCATGGTGGCTTACCTGCGCACCGATGCGGAATGCTTGGACCATTCCATCGCCGTCCCACCGATGTCCGTAGCGCTGCGCTCCGCGCTCGTGCCTGGCCGGGCCGTTACGGTAAAAAGTTCCGCGCAAGCCCGCGGGGATGTTTCCGCTCAGGGGAAGATGGTCGGTCCGCAGTTCATCCTCATTGCACGACGCGTATCCCACTGTCCACGGCTTGGTACCCGCCGCGTGGGAAAACGCCCGCTTGCATTCCTCGCCGTTCCAAGCCGGCGGCCGGCCAGTCGCCGGTGCTCTATTCGTATCGCTTGTTGAATCCATCTAGATCTCTCCATGATCCGACCTAAGAACGTCGCGCTCCGGCACCAGCACAGCCACCGTCGTGCCTCGGCCAACCCGTGAACGAACGATGACCTTGTAGTTCATGCAATCAGCCAGCCGCTTCACGACTGCGAGGCCTAGGCCAACGCCTTCCTGACCTCGCAACCCGATGGTGGTCTGATAGAACGGCGTGAAGATTTCGGAAAGAGCTTCGGGGGGGATTCCGAGGCCCTGATCCCAAACTTCGATCGCAACGCCGCCATCGCGGCGGCGTGCGGCGACGAGAACTCGACCTGACGAGAATTTGATTGCGTTCGATAGAAGGTTTTCGAGGATGCGCTGGAGCATCGCGGCGTCCGACTGAAGTACCACGCCTGTGGTCCGCACAACCAGGGTGACCTTCCTAGCCGCCGACACATCCTCGAAGTTCAAATCCAGTTGCTGAAAGACTTGCTGCAGCGGGACCGCTCTTCGCTCAGCGTTCAGTGAGGTCCGATCGAACCGTGCGAAGTCGAGCACATTGGTGATGTAGTGCTCGACGTCTTCGACCGAATCGGCAAGTCGTTTGAGCGGCGGAGGGCCAGAGCCGTGAGCCCTACCCGCATCGTTGATCGCCGAATGTGCGAGCAGCTTCATAGCGTGCAGGCGTTGTCGGAAGTCGTGGCTCGCGCTCGAGAAGAACACGGAGCGAGTCTCCAGTTCGGCGGCGGCCTCGTTCCTCATCGCGTCGAGCGTGGTGTTCGCGGACGCGAGCTCCGCATTGGCGTCATGGAGTCTGGCCAGAAGCAACTCAACTTCGTCACTTCGATCAAGGATGGTTTTGACCTGGTTGATCTCCAGGTAGGCGCATACCCACAGGACGGATCCGACACCGAACACCAAGAAGAACAATACAGGGCCGGGAACCCAACCCACTTGGTACATGCGAACAAAGAAGGGCGGCCATGTTGTCGCCAAGTACAAGATCGCGGCGAGAGGGACCGTAGGCCACATCCCCATGACAGCAACACTGATGGCGAGGAACCCCGCGAACATGACCAGCACGGTGAGGGTCAGTTCGTTCTCGACGAACAGTTGAATGGTCCAGATCCAGTGCGCGGCGCCGATGAGCACGATCGCCAGCGGCAAGAGACGCAAGCCGACCGACTTCGCCATCTCGACGGGGAGCGGCGTGAACACTTTGTAGAAGAGGGCGGCTCGAACAGCAACGTTGAGTGCCGCCACTAAGGCCCAAGTGTCGAGCATCGATCGAGCGATCGATGGCGTGACTCGCTCCGTCACGTAGATCGCGACCAGGAAGAAGACACCGATCGACTGTGAAACGAAGGCTTGCCGTCGCGCCAGGGTGCGGTGACCCATGGTGACGTTGATCAGCAAGCGCTTGCGAGGGCCTTCGGTCGCCACAACCGACGCCGCATCCGCAACCTCGGCTCGAGAGAAGCCATGGTCCGGGCTGAAGGTTAGCTTCTCGGCAGGCTTTTGCGCGGTGGCTCCCATTGCCGTGTGGCGCTTTATCCCGCCGGCTGCGCTGAGCGCCGCTGCCTCGGTCCATCGTCTCGTGTACTGATTGCGAGCAAGCCCAGCTCGATCGCTTTCGCTACCGCGTGGCTTCGGCTTGTCACCGCGAGGACCTTCATGGCTGCGTTGATGGTGTTGTTGACTGTGCCCTCTGACAAGAAGCAGTTGGCGGCAATCTCTTTTGACGAGAGCCCTCGTCGAACGCAGTCGAGGAGTTGCTCCTGACGCTTGGTCAAGCGAGCGGCCACATGGGCTTTAACCCCGGTCATTGCTGGAAAGGTGCGCTCCCCGGCCAAGACCTTGCCGATCGCTCTGACAAACTCACCGTAAGGGCTTGCTTTGACGATGTAGCCAAGAAATCCCATGGAGCGAACCTCGGCGATCAAGTCGGGTTTGTCGAACGCCGTGACCACGCAGCAACGCGCGTGGAGGCCGGCGCGTTGAACATCTTTGGGCAACGAGAGCCCGTAGGCACCTGGGACGTCGAGGTCCAGAAAGATGCGAAACCACTCCTGGCGCTTGTCGCTGAGCAGAGATCGCGTCGACGCTGCGTCACTGCAGACTTGCGGACGAAGGTCATCTCCCCAGCCCAGCAAGAAATCCTTCATGACCTCCGCCACCAATGGGTGGTCTTCAACCAGAAGCACTGACTTCAATCTCACTCCAGGTGACTGAAGGTGCCTCGGCCACCAGCGACGTGACCTCGTCCATTCAGTCTCGCAAATCACGTTGCCCGTTGCTTCCGATGTGGGCCACACCATCGAACGCTCCCTCTCGCGCTGCCCTCGATGCTGCCAGCTACGCGACCCGTTAGATGTGTTTGTGTGTGTCGCGCCGCCTCGTTGGACCTTTGGAGTTCAGTTGTTCAAGCGATACGTGGCGCCACCATCGACAACGCCGTCACGCCGAACGCAGCAGTCAAGACATGAGCCGCAGTGGCAAGCAGTTCCGTGGACGCACACCGCGCGATCTAGTGCCGTTGCCCCTCGAACACGGAGCGGCTCGGTCAGCGCAAGTCGTGAAGAAATGCACCTTTCGAAAGGCAAAGTCGCGTGGTCGAATCTGAACCTCTGAAGCGACCAGACGTGGAGATTACTGATGATCCCTTTGAAAGATCGCAGCAAGCCCGCTACCAAAATGCACATCCAGGGCAGAAGTGCCCTGTGCCTCATTCGAGCTAGGTGGTCGGCCCGTCCCATCGGTCGAATTCAACCGTGGCTGTTTGAACTCCGAGATCTCTCAGGAACCCCGCCAGGGTGTCCAACCGCCTGAAGAGTCTGGGGGCACCCCGCTGAGCCGCGAGGGTTGATTCGGAGCCCCTGCCTTTCATCACAAGCATGAAGCCGCCCGGGACGCCGCGGGCAACCATCTGACCAGCTAGGCCGGTCGCAACCAAGTGCCGCAAGACGGGGGTGGTCAGCTGTTGAGCAGAATCCATCAAAAAGGCTTGAATGAAAATCAAAACATCACTTATGATTGAGCGCGGCTTGGCCCCTCCGCTTGATGTAACCACCGACAGAAAGGGCCGACGCCGCACGATTTTACGTTTGCCGCCGAACGGATTTGGTGTCGACGCAGACCATGAAGGAACAAATCGGTGAAGAACAGCCCCCATCAATCCGGCTACGCAATGTTGCTCTCAGCAGCGGAGCCAGCCGTGAGCGCCTCGTCATTGCGGAGCATCACAGAACGGGATCTTCTGCTCTACATCCGTAGCCGCGTACTTCGTCGTTTAACGATCGTTCAGACCGCAAGCGGTTTGTATCGGCTGGTGGTTAGTCTCTCTGTAGATCGCCACGATCTAGTACTGGCCAGCGCGCGCGGTTCGCCTCGCGAGTGGTCCAGCCTTGACAGCTTGGCCAAGCAGATTCGGTGCAAGTACGGTTCGCCACCATCCGTTGCACTGTCACTCACGTACGCGTCGAGCCTGTCAATTGAGCGAAGCCACGTTCATCCGGGCCCAGGGGCCAACGCCCCCGTGGCAACGCGACCCATGCGCAGCGCGCGACCTCAAGAGTTGACCCAATGACGAGGGCAACAGCATTGCGCGGCGCTTTCGACGGCGCCTCTCAGATCACACAGGAGATGCTCATGAAGAATCTTGCCTACCTCATCTTGCTCGTCAGCTCAGTCTTCGGCTCCGCCCCCGCACACGCCGTCGACGGCTGCAAGGTGATGCTCTGCATCACCGCCAACTGGAAAAACATCTCCCAGTGCCGCCCCGATGTCGAACAGGCGATCCACGACGTCGAGCGCGGCCGTGGCTGGCCCTCGTGCAACGACGCGAACGGCGCCGTCTATCAGTGGGCAACCGAGGCCACCTGTCCGGCCTTCTACTCACGCTACAACCCGGAGAACGGGGCATGGGCGAGTTGCCAGTACGACGCGATCCTGTCAGTGAAGGTCAACAACACGCCGTGGTCTGACATGTTCTGGACCATTGGCGGCTCGGCCACCTCGACGCGCTACTACTCGCCCGCACGCGCGGCGCTCGGCGACTCGATCGACCCCCGTTTCGACACCGATGCGGCGGCCTGGGTGCCACCGCCGGCGGCCCCCGTCTGCGTAGGCGGCGACTCGTGCTGACGGTACAGCCGGCAATGGAACTTTCCTCGCTGCTTCTTGCCTGCGCGCCGCTGATCGCGCCAGGCACCGCCAAGGCACTGATCGCGACGGAGTCCGGCGGCAACCAGTACGCAATCGGCGTCGTTGCCGGCAGCTTGGTCCGGCAACCCGTAAACCTCTCCGAAGCCGTCGCCACCGCACGCGCCCTGAATGCCTCTGGGCACAACTACAGCGTCGGCCTCGGCCAGATCAACAAGGCCAATTTCTCGAAGTACGGCATGACGATCGAGACGGCCTTCGACCCGTGCACGAACCTACAGGCGATGCAAGGCATCTTGGGCGATTGCTTCGATCGCGCCACTAAACGCGCGGACGCACAGACCGCGCTGCGCCAAGCCTTCAGCTGCTACTACAGCGGCAACTTCCAAACCGGCTTCGACCACGGCTACGTCCGCAAGGTCGTCAAAGCCTGGTCCGCGCAACACCTGAGATAGAGGAGGGCGTAAACCAACAGGTATCCCGACTTCCACTCTTCTTGGTTTTCACTCGAACTCAACTCTTCAAAGAGGCTTTCGCTATGACCAACGTTCAACTTCACACCCGCGCTCCCTCCCTCAAGCAACGCTACCTCGTCGCCGGCGCGATGCTCGCAACCGCGGCCCTCCTGGCCGACCCCGCGATGGCGCAGGCGCTCGAGCCAGTCACACGCGCAGGCACCATCATTCGCGACACGGTCGTTGGCCTCGCGCTGGTCATCCTGACTGCGGCCTGGGGCATCGCTGGCTACAAGATGGCCTTCAACGGCGCGAACTTCCGCGACGTGACCGGCAACATCATCGGCGGCGCGATCGCCGGCGGTGCTGCTGCGCTGGCGGCCGTGTTCGTGACTGCGTAGCCGTGCGCGAAGCGATCTACAAGGGCGCCACACGCCCCGCGATGAAGTGGGGCGTGCCCTTGATGGCGCTCGTCGCCATCTTCATGCCCTGCATCGTCGTGGCGGCCTGGGGCGCCGGGCTCGTCTCCATCTGGATCGCTCCGGCCATGGCCGCGGTCCTCGTGCCGCTGTACGCCTGGATGCGCTACGTCACCTACCGGGACGACCAGCGGCTGCTGCAGATCATCCTGCGCATGAAGCTCCTCGTCGCCAACCCGAACCGGCGCCTGTGGAAGGCCCGCTCGTACACGCCTCACCTGATGCGGAAGAGATCCACATGACCGCCACACCGCGCTACTGGGACCAGGCCGGTAAGGAGGCCAGCCTCGCCGACTTCGTGTCGATCTCGGCGCCCGTGTCCGAGCACGACACCATCACCCGAAGCGGCGACTACCTCCGGACCTGGCGCCTGGAGGGCGTCGCATTTGAAGCCGCCTCTCCCAGCGTGCTCAGCGACTGCCACGAGTCCCTGTGCAGCCTTCTGAGCAACCTGCCCGCCGGTCAATGCGCGGTCTACATGCACCGCCTGCAGCGGAAGATGACCGACCGCCTGACTGACCCAGACGAACCGCACTTCAGCGCCGAGTTCTCGAAGATCTACCAGGACGGTCTGGCCGCCAAGCCCTTCATGAGCCGGGAGCTCTACATCACGCTGTTGTACCGCCCGTTCCGCTCGGACATGGCCAAGCGCTTCGCGCGCGCCGGGCGCAGCACCGACACCATTCGCGAGCAGAAGACCGCCGCCCTCGAACTCATGCGCGACAAGGGCGCGATCGTCGAGCGCACCCTGCGTGCATTCGACCCAACGCTGCTCGGCCTGCGCGAAGAGCAGGGCGATCTCTTCTGGGAGGCTGGCGAGCTCTACAACTACCTGATCAACGGGACCTGGCGCCGCATCCGCTATCCCAAAGGCCCGGCCTGGCGCACGCTGCCGAACGCGCGGTTGCTGTTCGGTGGCGACAAGCTCGAGATCCGTGAAGGGCAGCGTCGGCGCTTCGTGGCGATGCTCGACATCAAGGAGTACTCCAGCGATGTCGAGCCCGGTTCCCTCGGCTCGTTGCTGTACGAGGATGCCGAGTTCATCGAGACCCAAAGCTTTGTCTCGATGACGCGCCGCAAGGCGACCGCATCGCTCAAGCTGCAGCGCGATCAGTTGATCGCCTCCGACGACACCGTCGTCACACAGATCGAAGCGATGGACCAGGCCCTGAACGACCTGGGCGACGGCCGCTTCCAGATGGGCGAGTACCACTACTCGCTGGCCGTCTTCGGCGACACCCTCGACGAGGCCGGGCTCAAGGCCGCCCAGGCGCTCGGCGCCATCGCCGAGGTCTCGGCGATGGAGTTGGTTCCTGTGGACCTGGTCGCCGACGCCGCTTGGTTTGCGCAGCAACCGGGCAACTTCAAGTGGCGCCCGCGCAAGGCATCGCTCTCGAGCCGCGCCTTCGCCGCGCTGGCCTGCAGCCACAACTTCCTCCGCGGTAAGCGCGACGGCAACCCCTGGGGCGAAGCGTTGGCGATGATGGACACACCCAGCGGACAGCGCTTCTACCTGAACCTGCACGCGAGCGATCCCGACGAGGACAGCGAAGACAAGAAGCTGCCTGGCAACAGTCTTGTACTGGGATCGACCGGCTCCGGCAAGACGACCCTGCTGTGTGCATTGCTCGCGCTGACGCGCAAATGGCGCACGACGCCACGTATCGTGTCGTTCAGCCTGGATCGCGACACCGAGATCATCATCCGCGCGCTCGGCGGCAACTTCTACCAGTTCGATCGCAACGTGCCGACCGGCATCAACCCGTTGCAGCGCGCGGTAACGCCCGATCGCATCGCGCACTGGACAGCGTTGGTCACCCAGTGCTTTGTCGGCGATGGGATGCCGCTGCTGCCGTCGGACCGCGATGCCATCGCCAACGCCGTGAACACCGTCGCACGGATGGATGACCCACGCCTGCGCTGGTTTTCAACAGTTCGTCAGAGCCTGCCTCGCACCGGCGAGAACAGCCTCTACAACCGTTTCGGCCGCTGGTGCAGAGGCGGCGAGAACGGCTGGGTCTTCGACATGGCGCCGGACCGCCTCGGCGAGGTTCACACGCTCAAGGCAGTTGGCTTCGATTACACGGGCGTGATGGCCAACCCCGAGGTCAAGACGCTGATCATGATGGAGCTGCTCGACGTGATGGACGGCCTGGTCGACGGCATGCCGATGATCTATCACGTCGCCGAAGCGTGGAACGCACTCGCCGATCCGATCTTCGCGCCGTTCATCAAGTACAAGCAGAAGACCATCCGCAAGAAGAACGGCCTCGGCATCTTCGACACCCAGGACGTCGAAGACCTGCTGTCGAACGAGAACGGCAGGGCGGTCGCCGCACAGTCGGTGACCAAGCTCATCCTGCCGAACAAGGACGCCACCGAGAAGGACTACATCGAAGGCCTGCGGCTCACCCAGGCCGAGTTCGATCTGGTGCGCGACTTCGGCAAGACCGGCGCACGCAACTTCCTGTGCAAACAGGCCTACGGCACAGTGCAGTGCAAGTTCGATCTCAGCGGCGCCGACGACATGCTCACCGTGCTCTCGGCAAGCATGGACAACGTCGAGTTGCTCGACGAGATCCGCAGTCAGGTCGGCGACCAGCCCGACGACTGGCTCCCCATCCTGTACCAGCGCGTGCGCGAACGGCGCGCCGACAACTCGAGGAAGAAAGCAGCATGACACGCAACCGCATCTACACCGCCGTCTTTGTCGTCGGCCTCGCTCACGCGAACGCCTTCGCCGTCGATGGCGCCACAGCCCCATACAACGAGGCCGTGACGATCGTCAATGGCAAGCGTGTCGTCGAGGTCGCGCCCCTGCCGCCGCATATGCGCGCCTACGTGTCGAGCTTCGCCAAACCCGGTACCGCAGGCGAGACCACGCGCCAAGCCGTCGAGACCGAAGGGGGCCTGATGGACTGCAACGGCATCTATTTCTATCACCCCAAGGCTTGCTCTCCCTCTGACTACGGCAAGGTGGTCCGTGCCCGTGAGTGGACCGTGAAGATGAAAGGAGCGTGGTACTCCTGCATCGGCCGAGCCAAGCCCGTGCAATGCATTCCGCTCGTCGCGGACGGCAAGCTCCGCGGACTTCCGAGCATGAGGGAGTAGCCACCATGTTCGGGCAACTCGGGCTCTGGTTGTCACAGTTCACGAGCGGCTACGTCGCGCGCGTGGTCGGCGATCTGTCAACCGGACTCTCGGTGATCGCACTGATCTGGCTCACCGTGTACATCGCCAACTACGGCTACGCCGTCGTTCGTGGCGAAGTGCAGGAGCCGATGTCGATCTTCGCCTGGAAGATGACCAAGATGGCGTTCATCCTGGCCTTCGCGCTCAGCGCGGCGCGCTACATGAGCTTCGTCTTCACGACTGCCGATGGCCTGCAGGACAGCATGGCGACGATCTTCCTGGGTGGCGGTCAATACGACCAGTCGGCCCCCACGACAGTCTTCGGTGCGCTGGACCGCGCCAACGACCGCGCCAACGACATCCTGAAGGACATCTGGCGTGACGCCAGCATGTGGCGCCTGGACCTCGTGTTCGCGTCGATGCTGTTCTCGACCGGCACCGTCATATTCCTGGTCTTGGGCGCATTCGTCACCTTGCTGTCCAAGGTGATCCTGACCTTTGCGCTGGCACTCGGACCTGTCTCGATCCTCTGCCTGATGTTCAAGCCGACCTCGAAGTTCTTCGACTCTTGGCTGTCGCTTGTACTAAGTGCGGTTGTGCTGGCGTGGTTTGTCTTCTTCGCACTCGGCTTGTCGTTCTACGTTGTCCAGGCTCTGCTAAACGGGATGCAGTCCTCCGGCGCATTCACGGCCAGCGGCGCGGCGGCTGCCATCGAAGCCGCCGCCACCTACCTGACTTTCATGGTCATGCTGGCCGTCGTGCTCTACCAGGCGCCACACCTGGCCTCGCAATTGACGGGTGGCGCGTCGATCCAGACCGGTGCCCAGATGGCCGCTGCCGGGCTCGCGGCCAAGCGCCTGTTTGGAGGCGGCAGTGGCGGGGCAGGCGCGGCTGGTGCGACAGGTACCGGTGGATCGGTAGGCCGCGGCGCCGGCATCGCCTATGGCGCAGGCCGCGCCACCGGCGCGGTCGCAAGCGTCGGCGCCACCGCAGCAGGAGCGGTCGCCGACGTCGGCGCTGCCAGCGGTCGTGCCGCGATGAACGGAGGCCGCTGGGCATACCAGCGCGTCGCCGCACTCGGCAATCGCAAGAAGTAGTTCACCGAGCGCTCACAGCGCATCCCCACGTCAACCAAAGGAGCACCCCATGAAGTCGTTCAAGTCATTCGTCCCCCGCGTCGCCCTGTGCGCCGGCATGGCTCTCGGCGGCAATGCCGCGCATGCAGGCGTCCCTGTGATCGATCTCGCGGCAATCGCTCAGGCCATCCTGGAATACACCGGCCAGCTCACCGAGATCGAGAACCAGATGACGCAGATCCAGAGTCTGAGTCAGCAGCTCACCCAGCTGCAGCAGCAATACCAGGCCATCACTGGAGCGCGCAACCTGGGCGACATCCTCAACAACCCGCAACTGCAGAACTACGTCCCCGCCAACGCCGCGCAGACGATGGCCAGTGTTCAAAGCGGCGGCTACTCATCGCTCACGAGCACGGCCCGATCGCTGCGCGATGCGTCGATGACCTACAACTGCACCGACCTCGACGGGTCCAGCCGCACCAGCTGCCAGTCACAGCTGGCGATGCCCTACCAGCAGAAGGCCTTCATGCAGGACGCGATGCAGAAGGCCGGCGGGCGCATCGCGCAGATCCAGAGCCTGATGCGCCAGCTCAGCAGCAGCGCCGACCCCAAGGCGGCCCAAGAGATCCAGGGGCGCATCGAGGCCGAGAACGCGCTGCTACAGCACGAGCAATCCCAAATCGCCCTGGCGCGCGGCATGGCCGATGCCGAGTACCGCATCGCCGAGTCGCGGGCGCGCGAGGCCCAGATGCAGCAGTCGAGTCGCACCCGCCGCCTGGCCGAGTTCGTCAACCCGTAACACCCGAGCCGCCATGACCACCGCCATCACCGCCGACGAGCCCCTGCCGCTGTCCTCCAAGGCCCTCAAGGCGATCGCCCAGGCCAACGACTGGGATACCGATGTCCAGGCCGAAGCCGCCGCATCCAGGCGGCGTGCATGGCAGGTGGCAGGCGCCGCCACCGTGCTCGCGTTGCTCGGCTTCTCGATGGCGGTGTTCCAATCGCTGCGGCCACCGGCACCGCCGGTGACCATCGTCGTCGACCGCTCGACCGGCGAAACCCGGGTCGAGTCGAGCTTCGATGCCGACTCCGTCCCCGAGTTGACCGCGGGCGATCAGCACTGGGCGGCAGTCTTCATCCGAGCGCGCGAAAGCTACTACTTCAATCTGCTGCAAAGCGACTACAACCAGGTCGCCCGCATGACCACCCCGGAGACCTGGTCCTCCTACGGCGCCAGGTTCTCCGGCGAGAACGCCATGCAGACCAAGCTCGGTGCCACGCAGGAGCACCGCATCACGATCGTCTCCGTGCGCCTGTCCAGCACCACCAAACCGGGACGGCACGGCGAGGCCATCGTCACCTACGACAAGGAGATCCACAACAACCAAGGCCCGACGCCGCCCGTCATTCGCTACGTCGCCACGGTCCGCTACGAATACCGGCCGCGCAGCATGAAGAGCGCGGTCGACCGCAACGAGAACCCGTTCGGGTTCGTCGTGCTGTCCTATCGGACCGACGCCGAGCTGATCTCACCGGCCGCGCCAGCCTCCAGCGCGAACGCGGACCAACAGCGAGGTGCTGCGTCATGAACCGTCCCTTCGCACTTGCGCTCGCCGCAGCCGTCTTCCTTGGCGCGCTCGCCTGGACAGGGCTCGTCTTCGCAGGCAACGCGTCTACCCACGCTGCTCACGACCTCGGTCGTGAGCCTGCGACCGACCCTCGCATCCGTACGGTCGTCTACTCGCCCGACAGCGTGGTGACCGTCCCGGTCCGGCGCGGCATGGTGACGCAGATCGTCTTGGCCGACGACGAGACCGTGACCTCCCAGCCCGCGATGGGCAAGGGCGCCGATTGCGCCCGCGAAACCGACACCTGGTGCGTCGTCGCCAGCGGCCAGGACGTGTTCATCAAACCCAAGACCGGTGCGACTACCAACAACATGGTGCTGGTGTCGACGCGCGGCCGGCGCTACGCCTTCGAGTTCAAGGTCTTGCCTGAGCAGGCTGTGTCGAACCCAGTCATGCGCGTGTCGATGGTGATGCCGCCCAAGCCCGTACCGCCAACGCCTCCCGTCGCGCAAGCACCCATCGATCTGGGACCCCCGCCGTTGACTGCGAAGGAGCTCGTCGCCAACCGCATGCGCTCGCTGCCCGTGGTCAAGAACAAGGACTACTCGGTTGCCGTGGGCGAGCACTCCGACGACATCGTGCCAGTGATGGTCTTCGACGACGGCACGAAAACCTACTTCTCCTTCCCGAACAACCGCCCGCTGCCCTCTCTCTTCGAATCTCTCGCCGATCAGACCGAAGAGATGGTCAACGCCCACATGGATGGCGACCAGCTGGTCGCAGACCGCGTGGCCAGGCGCTTCCTTCTTCGGTTGGGCAACAGCGTCGTGGCGATCATCAACGAGTCCTTCGACATCGACGGCGTCGCACCCGTGGACGGGACCACGGTCCCCGGTGTCAAGCGCTCGCTGCGCGCTTCGTCGACTTCGGCCGCACAGGGGACCACGCGATGACTCAACCGAACATGATCGAGCCTCTCGAGGGCGAAGCCGTCATCCCCGGCGTAACGACCGAGAAGCCCAAGCGAACAAACATAAGGCAGGTGGTCGCGGTCGCGGTGCTGGCCCTGTCCATCATGGGCGTGCTGGGCTACACGGCTGTCAGGCACTTCGCCCACGGCGCGAGCGCCGACACGCCGGACAAGACCGCCGCGCCGGACGTCGCTTCTAGCCGTGTCGCCAAACTCGACATGACGCCGCCGCCCAGCAAGGCGGCAAACAGCGCGCCTGTTCCTTCTGCGTCCGCCTCCAGTGTGCGCGTTGGAGAGATCGATCCCGATGCAACACCGATTCCGCTGCGCGGTGCCGGGGCAGGCGGGAGCGGCCAGGCTCCGAAGGTCATCAGCCCCGAGGACGCACCAATCTTCTCGGCGGGTGCAGCGCCTGACATGCGCGGTGCCGACCGTGGGCAGCGCGCAAGCGGGACTCCCGAAGCAAAGTCCCCCTCCGCACTGGAGAACTACCAGAAGCAAGTCGGCCCGCTCGTGCAGCAGCTGCAGCGCCTGGCGTCCGGTGAGGCCGGCGCCGCTTCGACCTTGGCCTCGGCCTCGATGAACGGCGCCGCCGCGGCCCCGGCAGCTGCCGCCGCACCGCTGTTCGGCACGATGGAGCGCAGCGCCACCCCGACGGTCCAAGCTAAGCTGCTCGGTGACCGCAGCCTGATCGTTCCGAAGGGCACGCTCTTCACCTGCAGCCTCAAGACCCGTGTCATCACCGCCACCAGCGGCCTGGTCGGCTGCCAGGTGATGCGCAACGTGTTCTCGGACGACGGGCACGTGCTGCTGATCGAACGCGGCTCGCACCTCGACGGCGAATACCGCGTGGTGCAGGTCCGTCCCGGCCTCACGCGTATCCCGGTGCTGTGGACGCGCGTGCGCACGCCGACTGGCGCCTTTGTGGACCTGGACTCACCCGCCACCGGCCCGCTCGGCGAGAGCGGCATTGGCGGCTACGTCGACAACCGCTGGATGGAGCGCATAGGGGGCGCCTTGCTGCTCTCGCTGGTCGACGACGCCGTGCAGCTCGCGGCCTCGCACGGCTCGAGCGACAACAGCGGCAGCAACAACACGCTCGTGCTTCCCAACACCACCGCGCAGGGCTCCAAGCTCGCGGAGAAGGTGCTGGAGGCCACGATCAACATCCCGCCGCTGCTCTACCAGAACCAGGGTGGCGTGGTCGGCGTCTACGTGGCGCGCGACATCGACTTCTCGTCGGTCTACGAGCTCAAGCCGCAATGAGCGCCGTCCTGGACTTCCACGTCCGCGAGGACGCCACCGTGGTCGAGCACATGAAGCTGTTCAGGCCGATGCTCGAGCACGATGATGTCAACGAGGTGGTCGTCAATCGACCTGGCGAGGTCTGCGTCGAGCGCTCAGGCCGCTGGGACTACTTCGACGTACCCGGCCTGACATTCGAGCACTGCCGTAGCCTCGCAACGGCCGTCGCAACGCTCACCGGCCAGCACACGAACGAACGTTCCCCGCTGCTCGGCGCGCAGCTGCCGACCGGGGAGCGCATCCAGTTCGTGCAGCCCACTGCGGCGCCGGCCGGCACGATCGCCATTTGCATCCGAAAGCCCTCGACCTTCCTTCCACGGCTGGACGACTTCGAACGCAGCGGACTCTTCGAGCGAATCCGCGCGACGACCACCAAGTTGCGGCCATTCGAGGACCACCTCCTCGAACTCAAGGCCAACCGCCGCTACGCCGAGTTCATGCGCGCGGCCGTGCACCACCACCAGACCATCGTCGTCGCCGGCAAGACCGGCTCGGGCAAGACGACCTTCATGAAGGCGCTGGTCGAGGAGGTCTCGCGCCTGGAGCGCCTCATCACGATCGAGGACGCGGCCGAGCTGCTGCTGCCCTCGCACCGCAACAAGCTGCATCTGTTCTTCTCGAAGAACGCCCAGGGCGCTTCCGATGTCTCGGCCAAGCAGCTGCTCGAGGCCTGCCTGCGCCTGCGCCCCGACCGGATCTTCCTGGCCGAGGTGCGCGGCGAGGAGGCCTACTACTTCCTGCGTCTGGCCGCCTCGGGCCACCCGGGCAGCATCACCAGCCTGCACGCCGGCAGTTGCGAGCTGGCCTTCGAGCAGCTCGCGCTGATGGTGCGCGAGTCGCCCGCCGGCGGCGGCATGACCATGCCCGAGATCAAGCAGCTCGCGCGCAGCGTGGTCGATGTCGTCGTGCACTTCGACAACGATGCCGATGGCCGCCACATCACCGGCATCCACTACGACCCCGAAGCACGCCTGCGGAGCAACGCATGACGGCGAAGACCACGGGCAAGGTCAAGGCCAAGCGCGCGGCCCTCGCCGCAGCGGCGCTGCTCTACGTGGCCGGCGCCGCGGCGGGCACGGCCTACGGCAGCGCGGCGCTGTACCAGCTGTTCCACAAGATGCGGCCGACGAATCTGCATCTGACGACGACGTACCGCTACTGGGAACTGGCCGCCGACGACAAGGCCGAGCAGAAGAAGCTATTCCTTGCGGTCTTCGTTCCGGCTGTAGCGTTGTTCTTCGCGATCCCGATGGCGATCGCCTCGATCGGTCCGAAGCGGCGCGACCTGCACGGCTCGGCTCGCTTTGCGAACCGCATGGAGATCTTGAAGGCGGGCCTGCTTGGAACTTGCGGCATCATTCTCGGCCAGTACCAAGGCGAGTACCTGATCCTGCCGGGTCAGCAGTCGGTGCTGCTCGCTGCGCCCACTCGCAGCGGCAAGGACGTTGGTGTCGTGATCCCGAACTTGCTGGCGTGGCCGGATTCCACCTGTGCCGTCGACGTCAAGGGTGACCTGTTCAAGCGCACCGCTGGGTTCAGAGCCCAGCATGGTCAGGCCGTCTTCGCCTGGGCACCATTCGGGTTTGGGTCCAAGGAAGAGGAGGACGTGTACAGAACGCACTGTCACAACCCGCTGTCCTACGTCCGGACCGATGCTAATCACGTGATCGGCGATCTGCTGGCGATCGCGCAGATCATCTACCCAACGTCCGATCGTTCTAGTGGCACCGAGCGATTCTTCAACGACCAGGCGCGCAGCCTGTTCCTCGGGCTGGCGCTGTATCTGGTCGAGACACGCGAACTGCCGCGAACCGTCGGCGAGCTGCTGCGCCAGTCCAGCGGCAAAGGCAAGCCGGTCATCGAGCACCTCGGCCAACTCATCTCGAGTCGACAGGAGCAGGGCCGTCCGCTGTCGGATGCCTGCATCGACGCGCTGATGCGCTTCCTCTCGAACTCTGAGAACACGCTGACCGGCATCCTGGCCACCTTCAACGCGCCGCTACTCGTCTTCACCGAGCCGCTGGTCGATGCATCCACGAGCAGCAACGACTTCTCGCTGCAGGACCTGCGCAAGAAGCGCATGTCGGTGTACGTGATCATCCCGCCGCCGCGCCTGCCCGATGCGGCGGTCCTGCTCAATCTGTTCTTCTCGCAGCTGGTCAACCAGAACACGGATCAGATGCCGGAAGACAACCCGGCTCTCAAGTATCAATGCCTGCTAGTGCTCAACGAGTTCACTGCGATGGGGCGCGTGGCGGTCTTTGCCAAGGCACTCGGCTACCTGGCCGGCTACAACCTGCGCTGCCTCACCGTGATCCAGGCGGGCAGCCAGCTCGACTCGGTCTACGGCGACAAGGACTCGCGCTCGATGGTGACCAACCATGCGGTGCAAATCCTGTACGCGCCGCGCGAGCAGCGTGACGCCAAGGAATACAGCGAGATGCTCGGCACCTTCACCGAGAAGTCCGAGTCGAAAGGCAGATCGAACAGCAACGGGCCGCGTGGCGGCAGCAGCACGTCCTCGAACGTCTCGCCGCAACGCCGCGAACTGTTGCTGCCGCAGGAGTTCAAGGAACTCGGCATCGATCGCGAAGTCGTGTTGCTCGAGAACACCAAGCCGATCCTGGCCGACAAGATCTGCTACTACACGGACCCGACCTTCACGCCGAGACTGCTGCCGCCGCCCGAGCTGCCGCTGATCGACCTCGATCTGCACCGCGCCCGCATCGAGCAGCGCGTGCGCATGGCCGCGCTCGGCGAGACAGTCGCGCGTGAGCGGCTCGCCGCGAACTTCGAGCGGCTGCCAGCGCTTGGACCCCAGGCCACGCGCGAGCAGCTCTCGCAGTTCATCACCGGGTTCTTCGAGGAACTCGCTGCACGACAACCCAAACAAGTCGACATCGCCGCAGAAGCGGTAGCCCTTTAACGGAACGAAATCAACATGATCGTGAGACTCACCTCCATCCTCGCGGCGACGTTGGCCACTGCGGCTTGCTCGTCGCCACCGCAGGCCCCGACCGTGGACGACTCGAAGAAGCGGCCGGTCAACGTCAGCCAGGCCCTCGAGGTGCAAACCTGCCGCAGCGAGCTCGCAGCCACCCGGATCGTGCTCACCGAGACCATCGATCGCCCGCGCATCATCACCGTGCCGGCGAAGCCTTTGGACATCGTCCCGGCACCGAACCAGGTCTTCGTCATCAACTTCCCGCTCGGCTCGGCGACGGTCGAATTGAGTGCTGCGGAGCAGGCCAAGCTCGTCGAGCAGGCGCGTACAGCGAAGTTCATCGTGATCCGCGGGCGAACGGACGCAACGTCCGACTCCCTCGCTGAAACCAATCTCGCGCGGCGGCGCGCAGAGGCGACATACAGCTACCTCACGACCTCGCTCAAGGTCTCGTTGCCGACCGAAGGCATCCGGATGTCATGGCAGGGCGCCGGTGACCGTGCGCAGCCTGAAGACACCTCACAAGCCCGGCAAGCCAACCGGCGCGTCGAGATCGAGCTGTACCCGGTCAAGCCGGCTGTGCAGGTGCTCGCTGCCGCGACGTCCTGACATCGCACGTTCCGCCGTAACCCAAGGAGTCCGTGATGCAAGCAGATACCCAGCACGATAGCGAAATTGCTAGCCCAGCGGCCAATGAGCCACGCGACGCCGGCAACGCATCCGCACAGGGGAGGGCGTCGGCTCTACCGTCGCCCGAGAAGGATCAGACCCTAGGGACGACGACAAAGGCCCCAACCGTAAGCCTGCCGACTCTGGGTGAAGGGTTCGACGCTGGTGTGAACGATGCGACAAACCGCGTCGAGATCCGCCGCAGGGCCCTGCCGACCTACAGTTTTGCCAACGATCATGCGATCGATGTCTTTGCGGCGCAGCGCAAGCTCTCCGAGGTCGATCGCGAGGCGCTGCACTCGCTCGAGCTGGTTGCAGAGGCAAGGCGCAGGCGCATGGTGGCCGACGTCGCAAACGTTCTCGCAGAGTCGGCCGAGGAGAACGTGCGGGACTATGCCTGGGTTACCGGCAAGTCGGGGCGGGAACAAGGCGCCAGCGCCGGCCAGCGCTCCATGAGTCCCGCGCCCGAGGCCCCCGCAGCTACCAGGGCGCCCGCAGACGGTCATGCTCCGGACAGCGAGCGCTTGACGGCCCGCGACGGCGCGATCGGCGCCGCGCACGCGGCCCAGGTCATGCAGGTGAGCGGACCGCTGGCCCACACCGCGGTGCAGGCGGTCGGCATCGCGGATGCCGCGAAGATTGCCTCCGATGTGGCGCAGGGCAGGGAGGTGCGCGCACTCGACGTGGCCAGCGCGTCGGCGAGTGTGGCCATGACGACGGGCATGGGTGGCCCGGCCGTGCAGCTCGCCTCCCAAGGGGTCACGGCCGTCAGCGCGGTCGACGCTGGGCGCCGTGCAATGAACACCGTCGAAGACAAGGTGAGCGAGGCCGTCGACGCGCAAACACCATCGCCCCTGCCACGCATCCAGCTGAACGGACAGCCGTGGATGAACGACCGACTCGGCGCCTCCCGCGACCTCGGCGACAGGATCGGCGTGACGGCCGACATCGAACGCCTGTCGTACGACGGCCGCGTCGCCGAACAGATCGTCAAGACACTGGGCGATCGGCTCGCCCCGGTGCGCCGTACCGCGGAGTTGAACAACGAAAGTCCCGACGCAGCCGCGCGCGACTTCGTGCGCGACGTCCGCACCACGCTCGGCGTCGCGAGCCAGGAGGACAGGGAGGACTTTGCGCAGTGGCGCAAGGGCTACGAAGCGCGGCAGCGCCCGCACGATGCGGCGGGGCAGACCTCCGCCGCGGCAGCACCCGCGAATGCCGACAAGCCCGTGCCCGAGCAGCAGATGTCGACGGTCGTCGCAAATTCGATCGAACACGTCTCGGCCCGCGAACTCCCGGCCGAGAGCCCGGACACCGCCGAGCTGCGCAAGCGACTCCTCGCCGAGCGTTCGACCACCGGCCCCGAAACGTCATCGTCCTCGCCATCAAAATCGCGCCCAGACGCTGTATCGGCCCCTGCGACCTCGACGGAAGCCGCTCGCGAGAAGGAAGCCCGCGACCGCGAGACCATCGAGCGCATGACCCGCCCCGAGCTCGACGAGTACGCGGCGGCTCGCAAGGTCTCCGAGGAGCGCGTCGACCAGGTGCTGCGCGCTGCACAACGGCGCATCGAAGCCGAGACCGATCGTCCCGGAGTTCGCGCCTACCCGCCGCTCGAGGAACGCTTCAACATCAAGCGCCATCTCCTGCGGCGCGACTTCGAGTTCCGCGACCAGCCGGGCAAGGTCGCGTTCACCGAGCGTTGGCTTAGCATGAAGTCGACGACCCACTCGGCGGCAGTCGTCAAGGCGATGGTCGACCGCGCCGAGGAACGCGGCTGGACCGCGGTGCGGGTCAAGGGTTCGGCCGAGTTCGAGCGCCAGGTGTGGATCTCCGCGACCGCTCGCGGCATCAAGGCCCTGGGCTACGAGCCCACTGACGGCGATCGCCTGGCCATGGCGCACGAGCGCGAGCGGCTCAACGCCGAGCGCGGCCAGGCGCACTCGCAAAACGGCGGGACGATCACGCGCGAAACCACGCGCGAGCGCGAGATGCCGGCCTGGGCGGACCCGAACGCACGCGGGCTTCGAGATGTCCCTGGCGACATCCCACGCGACGTGAGTCGGCGGCCTGGGTTTGCCCGGCGGGCGCCGGCACCCGATCGACCGGCTCCCGTACCTCGCGAGCCGGCCATCGCCCGCGCCCTCAGACCGCTGCTCGTCGAGCGTGGTGAGTCGGCCGAAGACATCGCGGCCATCGTCGCGGTAGCGGGCCAGCGGCTGCAGCACGATCGCGTGTACGTCGGCAAGGTCCTCGATCATGGCCCGGCGCCGTACCAGTTCGACGACAAGAACACGCTGAACTACTTCCTCAAACTGCACACCCCGAGCGGTGAGAAAACCGTCTGGAGCGTCGACCTGGCCCGAGCCCTCGAAGAGAGCAGCATCAAGGTCGGCGACAGCATCGCGCTCGAGCACCGCGGCGTCACACCCGTCTCCGTCGCCGTCACGGACCGCGATGCGGCCGGCCGGATCGTGGGGAGTCACGACGAGGTCGTCGATCGCAACACGTGGTACGCCGCAAACGTCGAGCAGCTGCGGGCCGAGGCACTCGACCGTTCGGCGTCGGACCGCAAGCGTAGCGACGAGGCCGATCTCGGAGGTGAGGGCACAGCAAAGCCGACCGTGGCAAAGCCGACCCAGGCCGTCGAGCAGAGGCAGCAAACCGAGCCGCGATCGCACGCGCGCGATGCGCTGGTTTTCGAAGCGCTCGAGGCCGCGTTTGCGGCGAAGAACGTGCCCGCAGATCTGCGCGACGGCTTGCGCAAGAACGTCCAGAAGGAACTCGATCTGCGCAGTGCGCGGGGTGAGGCGGTGGAGGTCGGCGTCTTCGATCCGGGTGCCGCGCGCCAGATTGCCCCGCCTGTGCGCGTACCGCAGCGTCAGCCGCAAGCACATGACCGCTCGCGGTGACTTGCGACACCGTCGGAACCCGCCATGAATGAACCGCTGTCCCTCGATGCGCCGCCCGAGCCCGTTGCCGGCGGTGATGACTACCTTCGCTGTTTCCGCGCCAACGGCGTGCGCCGGTTCGACTGGGGCCTGGTGGACCCGGCGTTGGCGGTCGGCTCGCGCGTCGTCGTCTGGCACCTGGCAGCGCCATTTCTGCGCCAGTGGACACGTGATGCGAGTGCCTTGGGCGCCTTGTCGGACCGAGCGGGCAGTCGGGCCACGGTGGTCGAGCAGATGAATCCTTCGCAGGTTCGGCTGATGCAACGGCTGTACGACATGGATCTTGTCGACATCCCGGTCGTGCGGGTGATGTTCGACGATGCAACGGCGGAGATCGACGGGCAGGCCTCCTTCGCCGCGTCGCAGGCAATCCCTGCGGCCTTGTGCCTGACCTTGCCGAATGCACAGATTCCGCGATCGCACGAACGCGTCACGCACTTTGGTCTTGATGAACTCGTTGGACACACCGCGGCCAGCGAGTGGGTGAGGTTCCGACTTGCACGGCCTGGCGCCAAGGCGACCGCTGTCTACAGACCGCTGACCGCAGCGCGTGGCACGACGCGCTGATCGCAATGGCCCTGCTTCGCACAGCCGAAGGCCGCGGCATGACTTCAACACGCCGCTTCAAGGTCCGGGGGCAGGATCTGATCGGTACCGAGGTTGAGCGGGTGGGCTCTGCCGTCCGCCTCATGTGCGCACCCCCGTGCTGGCCGTTCGTGCGCGAGCGTGTGTTCGATCGCGCTGACCTGGTACGTCTAGACGGATCGAACTCGGACGATGAGCCGAGTGTGACCATGCCGTTGCAGGCACGCGGGTCACGAAAGGCGGACCCATGACCCAACCCAACGGCATCCAACCCGTCGAACCAGCAGACGCCGACGAACTGTCGGGCCTGGAGCGGCGCTGCCTGCTCAAGCGCATCTGCGTCGTGCACCAGGTGATCCAGCAGGCCTTGCTCGGCGCCGATGCGGCGCGCGGCAAGGCACTCGGCGCCCCGGACCTGGTGGTCACCTGCGAAGCGCTCAAGGACGCCGAATCGCAAGTGGCGCTTGCAGAGCGGCTCGCGAACCAACAGCTTCATTGACCGTCCACAACGGGCTGTCGCCATTCTTCCCCAGCAACGCGGCCAGGCCGCATAACAACATGAACAATCCCCTCTCGAAGACCCTCGCCCTCATCGCATCCGTCGCTCTGGCTGCGTGCGGTGGTGGGAGCGACAGCAGCAGCGATCCTGTTGCCGCGACGCCCTCCAGCTACTGGACGATGGACTCGCACACCTACGTGAACGGCGGCTTCTCGTCGCAGACCACGTCCACGGTCGGCAGCCGGCAGATCACTGTGGCTGCGATCTCGACCGCGACCCTGGCCGGCGGCGACACGAGCAACGGCGCGTACTCGGGCAGTGCGCTGTCGATCTCGTTTGTCGCCAAGGGCGCGGGCACCTACACCGTCGTGCCCGACACGGCCGCCTTGCTGGCCAGTGATCCCGCGACCAACCCGATGGTGGTGCAGAGCAACGTCGGCATCGGTGTGACGACAGGCGCGACGCTGTACACCGCCAGCACCGGCCAGGTCACGGTCATCGTCGACAGCGCCGGCAAGTACCACTTCGACAGCGTCGGCACCTTGCCGACTGCCAAGACCATTGATGTGCTGGGCGGGGTTGCCGGTGCGCCTGGTTCGATGGCGTTGACCGTGCACGACGCATCTTGAGATCTGCCACGTCACTCACAAGGAAGCACCCTATGAAGAAAACTCTTGTTCCTCGCTCCGCAATGGCCGCGACCCTGGCCGCCGTATTGGCTGCTGGCTGCGCATCGGTCGCGGTCAGCAACGACGCAATCGAGCAGAACACCGCGACATCCCTCGGCTTGCAAAAGGGAACGTTCACCATTCAGGATCGAGTCGATGACGGCATCAAAGCGAGCTACTCGGTTCAGACCAACGCGGGAAAGAAATACAGCTGCTACGTGACCGGGACGGTTTCTGTCGTGGGGCGTGTGGTGTCTGACCCGATCTGCACCGATGCCTCCGGCAAGCCGCCCAAGCAAGCCGGGGGCGCCAGCGGAGCCACCTGCAACGCGCTGCTCAAGGCCGCCGGCAAGTGCCAGTAGATCGGGGAGCAACCCGCCAGTGCAAGGTCGGAAGGTTGACACATGCGAGCGGCGTGACGCAATCGAGCCCGGTATCTTGCCCGTGGTGTAGGCCTTGAACGCTGTTGCGGGCGTTCAAACGCTTGGTCATGCCACGGGCACCCGCAGCGCCCGGCGAACGCTTGTGACCTGCCTGGCAACTGCCAACAATGCCTTTGCTCTTCACCAAGCGCTTGAGCGGCAGGACGGCCTGCGGTACTGCTGGAAGCTGCAGGGGAGTTTCCAGGAAGACGGTGCGACGCAGTACACCGTCACGTCGAACGACGTGCGTTTGCCTGAGGGTCGGCGTCGGTGGCGCTCGATCGGGTGGCGGACTCGAATGAATCGCGAACTGGCGACACTGGCCAGCCTGATCCAGCGCGTCCCGAACTTCATCCTAGGCGAGGAACTCCAGCACGAGCCCCTACAGCCAGCGAGCGATGGCGGCACGCAACTGCATCGCCGAGTAGGGCTTCGACAGGTGCGCATCCATTCCGGCGTCTAGGCATCGATCGACCTCGCGCTGGAATGCGTCAGCAGTCAAGGCGACGATCGGCACACGCCGCCGGCCATCGCACTGCTCGGCATCGCGAATTCGACGCGTCGCTTCATAGCCATCCATCACGGGCATGTGGCAGTCCATCAGCACCACGGCGAACGACTGCGTCGCCATCTTCGCCAGCGCATCTTTCCCGTTGTCCGAGGAGACGACATCGAGCCCGAGCAACTCCAGCATGGCGACGCCAACCAGTCGATTGGGTAGATCGTCCTCGACGAGGAGAACGCGCCCAGTCAGCCGTTCCGTGCTTAATGCATTCTCGATCTCGTTCTCTCCTGAGGATTGTTAGCGCTCGACGATAACGCCGAGCCGGCTCAGCAACCCATTGAAACAGCTATCGTGCGTTCGGGCACCTGTGAGCCTTTGCAGGTGCCGTCAACTAGCGGTGCTCGAGGCGTTGTCGTGCGATCGAGACGTGCTGCGGCGAATCACCGCAGCCGCTGTGCTACCCAACGCGGCGAACGCCGGTGCCCCCCACGACTTAGGGCCCCCTATGCGAGGCATATCTAAGGCGCGCAGCAGCGCCTACCCTGACAAGGACACGTCGTCGTCTCGACGCGAAGGCACACATAGGCTATGGACCCATCGCAGATGATTTCGAGTGGACCAGCCAACTTCGAACTGCGCTTCCGATCGCTGCACGAGGAAGGGTGCACCTACGCGTTTCCGTGCGACGCGGCCGGGCATGTGGACATGGACGCACTCAGCGACACAGCCCGCGACAAGTACCTCTTCGCGCGCACCGTCGTCGGACGTGAGTTCTCAATTCCGGCGGTCATCGGCGGGGCCTCACACTGACGCGACCCCAGCACGCCGCGCCGAATGCCGGAAGGCATCGCCAGAGGTACTGGACGGAAGACGTCGCACACCACAGCTGATCCCGGCACGCCCCCAAGGACGCGCGTCTGGATGCGAATAACGAATGGACGAGGCAGAAGGACATCACTCACAAGGAAACCGCGAGGCAATGGGCGGGGTGGCAAACAGCGCACCCTGACGCTGGAGGCTGAGCCGGCCCTGCCGAGCTACTATGTGGCGTCCACAAGGAGCGCCCACCATGTCCGACAAACCACTCGTGCCTTCCATCGACATTGCGGCCCTTGCAAAATCTGTTGGCATCCCCTCGGATGAGCCGGCGGTTCAAGCGTTCGCCAAGCTGGTCGCCACCGAATGCATCCGCCTCTGCAGCGAGGCGCGACCGGACCCGACGAAGGCATGGATGCCAATGCATCACTTCGACGCAGCCGTCGACGCAGTGTCCGGCGCGATCATGCAGGCGTTCGATATCGAAGACGTCGGAAGCGTGAAGGATTGGTTCACGCAGCACAGTCGTGCTTGCCTGGCCATCAGCCCCGAGCTGGCGTATGACGACTGCACGGACATCTCCCGCATCGTCTGGGTCGAACGCTTTGCGCAGCGGTTGCTCGAACTCGATCCGGCCCGCACCATCGAGGCCTGCGAAGAGACGGCTGAGCAAGTCGTTCAGAGCGACGATGTAGGGCGGTGGCTCGGATGGGAGCCCGGCCTGGCGGCGTCCGTCTGGGTAGCCCGGCAGAAGCCATCTGGCGCCTGAGCCCCGTTGACCCGACAGAAACAGCGATGAAGACCGCGCTGACCATCGAGCAATGGATCGCCAGATGCGCCGCCAGGTTGACCGCCTTGAATCCTGAAAGCCCATTGGACGGCACCGACTGGGATGACATTGCCAGCGACCTTTGGGAACAAGACCCGAGCGCCGAACCGGAGGCCGCGGCTGAGACTTGGCAGCGCTATGCATGGGGCTGAAGCGCCAGGGTTGTAGGATGTGCGGCATGCAGCAATCCGACCTCGACGGCATAACCCGCAGCGGCGCTCAGGCGCGCGCCAAGGGCGCGTCCTACTTCGACAACCCACACCTCATCAGCGACGCACCGTTCGACAATCAGTGGATGTCGACGGTAGACGCGTGGTCGACCGGCTGGCTTCAAGAGGACGCAGGCCGCGATCCTCAAATGCAAGCTCTTGCGCGTGTGCGCGCTTGGTAGGCGGTGGGTTGGCAGGAAGACCAGCGACGACGTCGCTCGATTGTTCCTCGCCTTGTGGCCCGATGCAGGCGCCCGCGGCGCGCTCAAGGTTTGGCGCGATGCGACGCAATGGCCAGCCAATGTTCGATTGACGACGACGCGTGAGCTGCACCTGACGCTGCACTACATTGGCCCGGTGCCCCGCGCATCCATTCCAGAGTTGACGTCTGCATTCGCCGTGCCCTGGCAGCCCATCGACCTCAGCCTGGATCTCATGGACATGTGGCAGTACGGCACCACCGTGCTGATGGCGCGCAAGACACCCGATGCCCTCACGGCGTTGCATAGCTCGCTGGCGGACGTGCTGCGCCGCCTCGCGCTACCTGTGGAGACGAGACAGCACCAACCGCATGTCACGCTGGCCCGTGGCGGGACCGGTGCCGTCTTCCCGACGATGCCTGCAGTCGAATGGCATTGCACCCGATATGCGCTCGTTGAAGCGATCGACGACCGCGCCGGCAGCCCCTACTGGATCCGCCAGTTTTATGGCGTTCCCCCTGACGCTGCATTCGGCTAGGCTTTGCGCCGACGGGCGACAAACCCAAGAACACCGAGACCGGCGAACCGAGTCACAGAATGGTGACGCGCGCGACCATCTCACCACCTATGGAGCGCAAGGACCCAGGCGGCGAGCCGCCGCGCTCAGGTCTCTTGGGCGCGCTCTGTCTTCTTCGACTTGGGGGGCGAAGTCTTGGAGGCCTTCGCGATCAATTGCCGGTAGATCTCGTCGACGGCCGCGTCGTGCTCGGCAAGCTCACCGGCAACGATGGGACTCACGCGATCTGCACTGCGCTTGGCGCTCACGGGCAGAGCATCGAGCCCGCCAGACTGGGCGCAGGCGTTGAGGATGCCAACAGGGTCAAGAAGGGCGGCGAAGGGGTTGGAAGTCGTCAACATCAGAATTTGGATCGTCGAGCTGCGGGCAGCCAAAGGTTGGCCATGGGCGAACCTTGATTTTACGGTGCCGTGCGTTCCACCATTTCACGGCGTTGTCGATCGACGGCATCGCGTAGCAGCTCGAGTCGACCTCGACCAGCGGGAACTGCGAAGCGTAGTAGCGCAGCCGCGCTGCCGCGGTCGAGCACCGCTTTGGATAGAAGCGACCGCGCCCCGAATGCCAGGGCTCCCCGAGACTGGATGGATGTACAGTATGCTGCGGCCGGAGCCCTCTCGCCAACGCCGCCGTCCATGCCAACCGCACTGTCTCGCCCTGACCCATTCGCATCGCTGAACGCGCAGCAGCGCGACGCGGTGGACCATGGGATCGATCAGCCGGATCGGCAAGGCGAGGCACTGCTCGTCATCGCCGGGGCTGGCTCGGGCAAGACGATGACGCTCGCGAGCCGCGTCGCGCGCCAGGTCCTTGCGGGTGCCGACCCGCAGCGAATCTTGCTGCTGACGTTCTCGCGGCGTGCGGCCAAGGAGATGGAGAGCCGCGTCGGTCGCGTGCTGCATCAAGCCTTGCGTTTCAGCTCGACGCAACGGCTCCCGTCGCTGCCCTGGTCGGGCACGTTCCACAGCATCGGGGCGAGGTTGCTTCGCGACTACGCGGCGCAGGTGGGCCTGAACGAGGCCTTCACCATCCTCGACCGCGGCGATGCCGAGGACGTACTGGGCCTCGTGCGACAGCAGCTCGGGCTCGGCGACACCAAGGGCAAGAGCCGCTTTCCGCAGAAGGGCACGTGCCTGAGCATTTACTCGCGAGCGGTCAACAGTCAGGCGCCGCTCCAATCGCTGCTGCTGGACAACTACCCGTGGTGCGTGCAGCACGAAGTGGACTTGAAGCGGCTCTTTGGTGCCTACGTCGGCGAGAAGCACAAGCAAGGCGTCGTGGACTTCGATGACCTTCTGCTCTACTGGTCGCACCTCATGGGCGACCGCGAGCTCGGCGCCCACGTGGCGGCGCGCTTCGACCATGTGCTCGTCGACGAGTACCAGGACACCAATCGTCTGCAGGAGGCCATCCTGCTCGGGCTCAAGCCCACTGGGCGTGGTCTGACCGTGGTCGGCGACGACGCGCAAAGCATCTACAGCTTTCGGGCGGCCGAGGTTCGCAACATCCTCGAGTTCCCGCAGCGATTCACTCCGGCTGCCCGGGTCGTGAGGTTGGAGCGCAACTACCGCTCCACGCAACCGATTCTCGACGCATCGAACGCGGTCATCGCACTCGCCAGCGAGCGCTTCGCCAAGAACCTCTGGACCGAGCTCGCGTCGTCGGAAAGGCCGCAACTGGTGACCGTCGAAGACGAGGCGGCGCAGGCCCGCTGGGTCGCCGACCGAGTGCTCGAGCATCGAGAAGCCGGGCTGAAGCTGACGGCGCAGGCAGTGCTGTTCCGCGCGTCGCACCACAGCGCCGGTCTCGAGCTTGAACTCGCGCGCAGGAACATCCCGTTCGTCAAGTTCGGTGGCTTGCAGTTTCTCGAAGCCGCGCATGTGAAGGACGTGCTGTCGGTCTTGCGCTGGGTCGAGAACCCGAGGAGCCGCCTCGCGGGATCTCGTGTCGCGCAGTTGGTACCCGGGATTGGCGCCGCCACCGCTTCACGACTCTTGGACGCGATGGAGGCGGCGGCGGACCCGGCAGGCGAGCTTCAGCGTTTCGAACCACCGGCAGCGGCGAAGCTTGAATGGCAGGCGCTGGCCAAGTTGATTGAGGACCTGCGCTCGTCAGTCAGTCCATGGCCGGAAGACATCCAGCTCGCGAATCTCTGGTACCAGCCGCACCTGGAGCGGCTGCATGACGACGCGCGCATTCGGCAGGCTGACCTGGTGCAGCTCGCACGGATGGCCAACGCCTCGTCGTCGCGGCAGCAGTTCCTGACCGACATGACCCTCGATCCGCCTGCAGCGACGAGCGACGAGGCCGGGCCGCCGCTGCTCGATGAGGACTATCTGATCCTGTCGACCATCCACTCTGCCAAGGGAATGGAATGGCAGTCGGTGCACCTGCTGAATGCGGTCGACGGCTGCATCCCATCGGACATGGCCACCGGGAATCAGGCACAGATCGACGAGGAACGACGGCTCCTCTACGTTGCCCTGACGCGCGCCAAGCGGCACCTGCAGGTGCTGGTGCCGCAGCGGTTCTACGTCAGTGGGCAGTCAGGTGTCGGAGACCGGCACGTTTACGGTTCGTTGACACGCTTCATACCGCCGGAAGTCGCTTCGCTGTTTGAGGCCTGCGGACCCGCACGGTCCGATGAGGTTGAAGCTGCAGGGTTGGCGCCCACGTCTCCATTGAAGCTGGACGTGCTCGCCCGCCTGCAGGCGCAATGGAGCTAGAAAAGGCCGGCCGTAGCCTTCTCCTCGTACGGCACCGCATTGAGAAACGCCAACGACCCTTGGCCGCCGTCGCTGTCGACCGTGTGCGGTCAAGGGCCGACTGAACAACAGCAGAGGGGCCGCGAGCTGCCCTTCGTTTGCGGTGAATGGCCGGCAGCCCTCGGCCACTTGCTGGCATTCAGGTCAGCTCGATGAGCGACCGCTTGAACTGGTTGATTGCGGATGTTCGAGTTCGCCGGCCGAACGGCCGTTCAGCGTCGGGGACCTGACTTCCGCAGTCGTTTGTAAGGCTCCTATCTACTTTCCGATGAACTCGAAGGTCGGAGAAACGAAGTAGACAATTGTCCATGCCAGCGCCAAACCTATCGTCCAAGAGGTTGCCAAGAGTGCGATGGCAATTGCTGCTCCAGTAAGAAGCGCCTCTCGTACCTTGAGGACAAACTGAGTCAGTGTCACCGACAACGCCAAGAGGAAGGCGATGCCGCTGACAACAAGCGGCATGGCATACCAAATACCGTCCCTGCCATATTGTTCCTGCCCCCACGAGATGAGTTCCCACGTTGGAGTCAAAAGCAGGGCCTGCACAGTGATGATGAAGCAGGCCAATCCTACGTAGTAGGCGTGCAGGTTCAGCATGACTTTGAAAGAAGCCTTCATTCCGACGGCCCTGACCAACGAAGTCATCGTCGCGGACAGAAAACCAACGATGAGTACGCCAGGCAGCATAAACACGCTGACGGACTCGAGTGAGAGCGATTTGAAGTCCGTTGGCACCTTCGCGAGAAATGGCTTGAAGAATTCGAGGAACGGCGAGAAAGGCTGAATAGTGCCGATGGTCTTCAACATCAAGACCGCATACAAGAAGAGGTTGACCGCGAGGAACGTGAGCGGTCTTGTGGCGTTTACTTGGGGAACTGTTTTCAGGCTCTCGTTAAACAGGAGGCGCCTATCCAACTTGCTCGGCCGCGAAAGTAACCACCAGGCAGTCGTGGGTAAGCGACCAACAAAAACGACTGCGCCCGTTAACAGGTTCTCGACAGTTCGAGAGACGTCGATGTCCTTGAGCCATTCAGGCTCTTTAGAGGAGCGCTTTCGAGTCAGAGACAAAGGCACGCTCGCGCCAGGGAGGCGACGAGCATCGTGCACAGCAGCCTGCGCACGGGCGGCTTTGTTCAGGCGACCTGTGGAGGTTTTTTGGATACTCGCTGGCCTGTGACGCTTCGTCATCTCGGGTCATTGCGTCCTTGCAAGGCCGTGGACCAACTTGGTGGGCGTCCAGGAAGTTGCGTGGTGGCTACGTCCGCTTTGCCGCTCACGTCCAAGAAGTAGAGCCACGAGTCATTTGATATCGGAAAGGTGAGCCTGCTGTACACAGCGACTAATTTTGCCCTGAACTCGTCACCTCGCCGACACCGCCGGAGCCGCATCGCTTATCCGCTGCCTCGACAGTGCCAAGTGCCCACCAGGGCGCAGGTGGGCAAAGAAGTGTTCCCAAAACCGACGTCGAGGGTCAAGATGGGTTGCTCGGACAGCAAACTGAAGGACGACCTGTTGGAAAGGTCACGCACTGGAAGGTCGCGGCCAGAGATCCTTTGCACTCGACTCTACTTGCAGCTCGCCATACAGGATCGAAACGCATCATTTGCGTGGTTGTAGCAGTTGTCTCTCGAGGTTGGGTCCGCTTTAAGACAAGCGGCCATATCGAGGTCTAGATTTCTCTGGCAACCTGCCCGAATGTCGGTGCAGGACGCATAGACGGCCATCGCGGTGACACAGCCCGCAGCTAGAAAGATAAGTTGACGCAGCTTCAACATTTGAACCTCCGTACGCCCCTACCGGGACAAGATCAAAACGAGGACCATGCGCGCCCACCCGTCACCTAACAAGTGCTTCCGACAATAGTACGCGCAGCACTATTATCTTGAGATCGAATCCAACTTCGGAGTGGAACGCTCCACAAGTTTGAGGATAGGCACGCAAGCCGAACTTTGGCCACCACGACAATGGGCGAATGACCGCAAGGTGATATAGACCGTGCGTAGATGGCCAAGGAGCCACCGACTGGAACCGCTGCACTGCCGGCGCTCAGGTCGGCAACGCGAACGTCTGCAGAGGGTCGGCAGTGTGAGTACACGGTCTTCGGATGCAGTCGTTCCACCGGGATTTTCTTCCGGTCGATGCTGGCCACGTTTCGAACGACAGCTGTGGCCGTCGCGGACTTTCTCTACGGCGCGAGCGACCCTGAAGTTCCGGAGTAGACCGGTCGTTCGCTGGGAAAACCGCCACCGACCGCAATGGGTCGGGTGCGGCTGCCGATTTCCCAGTGGCCGATGACAGCTTTGCCTCGGCGAGCTGTCGCTCGAGGGTGTTGTGCACCCGCAGTCGGCCAGCAGTTAAACCTGGCGTCGTCGCGTGAAGCGCGACGTTCAGCGCCCGTCCCCAGCTTCTCAATCCCACGATGGTTGGCTTCATCGCCAGGCAGAGGGCGAAACCGCCGCGATGGAACGGCAGAGGGCTATGCCGCCCGAAACCGCTGCACTTCCGGCTCCGAGACTTTCGAGGATGCGTCAGACCCCGCGGAATCCGCGCTCGCGCGGCGCAGCGGTTTCCGGTCAGACATCGACAAACCGCCCATCAGCGCCAATTCGATGCGAGTGGCAATGCAATCGCCGCAGACGGCGTCGCCCCATCCAGGAACTTGTGGGGCGAACGAGGCGCCGCAATAGAGGCAGGATGCCATGATGAGTCTCCCATTGCGTGGTCGCCCTACCGCATGCTGCCCTGCGGGACTGCCAGATAGGACCGCACTACTCAGGCGAAAATCTGACAGCGTCCCGCGGAATTCCCGCTTGAGGCCAGAACGCGCGACCGATAGGCTTGCAAGCATGCCCTCGTCCCACTCGACCGTCAATCCTCTTGCCAGGTATTGGGCGAAGCGCGACTTCAGCCTCACCGCAGAGCCTCGCGGGGAACACGCCGAGGCGGGCGAGTCGCTTTCGTTCGTTATTCAGAAGCACGCCGCTTCGCGGCTGCACTACGACTTCCGGCTCGAGCTCGACGGCGTGTTGGTGTCCTGGGCCGTGCCGAAGGGGCCGAGCTACGACCCCACAGACAAGCGCATGGCCATCCACGTCGAGGACCATCCGCTCTCGTACGGCTCCTTCGAAGGGACCATCCCGCCCAAGCAGTACGGCGCCGGCACTGTCATCGTGTGGGACAACGGGAGCTGGGAGCCGGTCGGCGACCCGCGCGACGGCCTGAAGAAGGGCAAGCTGGTCTTCCGAATGCACGGTCAGAAGATGAGGGGCTTGTGGGAGCTCGTCAAGATTGCCAAGGGCGGAGAAAAGCAGGAACCATGGCTCCTCTTCAAGAAGTGCGACGAGTTCGCTCGCCCCAAGGCAGATTTCGATGTCGTGACCGCGCTGCCCGACAGCGTCATCGCGAAGCCGCTGGTGAAGCCCGAGGTCAAGACCGTGGCCCCGGCCACCTCCGCGCCTGGCAAGAAGTCTCGGAAGACACCAGCGGCCGCCAAAGCCAGCCCGCGCAGCGGAACGGGGGCCGTCATCGCTGGAGCGGTGAAGGCTTCCGAGCTCCCAGAGAAGTTGCCGCCGCAACTCGCCACCCTGGCGACGGGTGTCCCATCGTCGGGCAAGTGGATCTACGAGATCAAGTTCGACGGCTACCGAATCATGGCGCGCATCGAGAATGGCAAGGTTGCCCTGATAACCCGAGGTGGTCACGACTGGTCGTCGAAGATGCCAGGCCTTGTCAGAGAACTCGAGCAGCTCGGCATCACGTCGGGGTGGCTCGATGGCGAAATCGTGGTCATCGGGAAGAACGGTGCGCCTGAGTTCAACGCGCTTCAAAAGGCGTTCGACACTCGGACGAGTGGCAACGGCATCGACTATTTCTTGTTCGACATTCCGTTCTTCGAGGGCTATGACTTGCGAAGCGTCGAACTCGCGAGTCGGCGCCAACTGCTGAAGGCCCTCCTCGACGAGAAGGGACCTGAGCATGTCAGGTTCAGTGCTGCCTTCGAAGCAGACCCGGCGTCCGTCCTTGCATCTGCCTGCAGGATGAATCTCGAAGGCATCATCGCCAAACGTGCCGACGCGCCGTACGCGTCGAGGCGGACCGAGACCTGGTTGAAGCTGAAGTGCAAGCAGCGCCAGGAGTTCATCGTCTGCGGCTACGTCGACCGTAGTGACGGCTCACCGCAGATTGGGAGCTTGCTGTTGGGCGTGCATGACGAGTCGGGCGCGATGATTTCCGTCGGAAGCGTCGGCACAGGATGGGACTCAAAGGAAGCGACAGCGCTCAAGCAGAAGCTCGCGAAGCTTGAAGTCAAGAAGCCGCCATTCGCCCTTGGCCCCTCGAAGCCAGGACGTTGGTCGAAGCGCGTGACCGGTAGCGAGCGGTGGGTCGAGCCGAAGCTCGTCGCCGAAGTCGAGTTCGCAGAATGGACACCGGACGGGCAGATTCGACACGCGTCCTACGTTGCACTTCGGTCGGACAAACCAGCGCGCACGATCACGCGCGAGGTGGCGAAGAACCCAGCGGGTTCGGCGCCCGCGCGTTCCGCCGGCAAGGACGCGGTCGGCGCGATTCGCGTGACGCATGGCGAGCGCATGATTGACCCGGACTCTCGGCTGACAAAGTTGGACTTGGTTCGGTACTACGAATCTGTCTCCGACTGGATCCTGCCGCATCTGAAGGGCAGGCCGTGCTCGCTGGTGCGTGGGCCGAACGGCGTGACCGGCCAGCTCTTCTTTCAGAAGCACGGAGAGAAGATCGGAATTCCGGGCATCAAGGAGCTCGACGCATCGCTCTGGCCCGGCCATGACGCGTTGCTCGAGGTGGGCAGCGCGCAGGCGCTGGTGGGTGCGGCCCAGATGAACGTGATCGAGTTCCACACCTGGAATTCGACCGCCAAGAACATCGACAAGCCCGACCGCATGATTTTCGACCTGGATCCGGGCACTGGAACATCGTGGCAACACGTTCAAGAGGCGGCCACATTGGTCCGTGGCCTGCTGTCGGAACTGGGCCTGAGTTCCTGGCTCAAGACATCGGGTGGCAAAGGCTTGCACGTCGTCGTGCCACTCGCACCCCGACTCGACTACGAAACAGTCAAGAGGTTCTCTCAGGCCGTCGTGCACCATCTCGCCAAAACCATCCCATCGCGGTTCGTGGCCAAGAGCGGCGCGCCGAACCGTGTCGGCAAGTTGTTTGTCGACTACCTGCGCAACGGGCATGGAGCGACGACAGCCGCCGCGTTCTCGGCGCGTGCCAGGCTGGGGCTTGGTGTGTCGATGCCAGTGTCCTGGGACGACCTTGCCAAACTGAAGAGCGGTGCTCACTGGACGATTGCCACGGCACGCGAGCACTTGTCGTTCCAGTCTGCCGATCCGTGGGCGGGGTATTGGAAGGAAAAGCAAACATTGACTGCTGCGATGAAGACACTCGGGTTCTCGAAGACTCACTAGGGGCGACCAATGTTCGTCTTCACGCTGACCTACGTCAGACCGTTGGAAGAAGTCGACGCGCTCATGCCGGAGCACGTGGCCTGGCTCAAACGTCAGTACACCGACGGAATCTTCATTGCATCGGGCCGACAGAAGCCTCGAGTCGGCGGTGTCATTCTGGCCACGTCGGAAAGTCGAGCGCAGCTTGAGGCGACGGTGAAGTCCGACCCGTTCGTCAAGGAAGGGTTGGCAACTTTCACGCTGTGCGAGTTCGTGCCGAGCATGACTGCGCCTGGCGCGGAAATACTCAAGCGGTTGTGAACTCCACGAAGTGAGGCCGCGTGCATTCCCCTTGTGGCCTAACGTTTGACTTAAGCGGCGGGCCGTAGGCAATCCGCTTGAAGGAAGGGTTAGGTTTGCGGGAACCAGTAGGCGACCTGGACCCCGAGTGGATGGAGAGCAGAGGGTTCGGTCGCTGCCAAGTCGTGCCAGGTGACTCGCTTTTCAAGCATGGCCAAAGCAGAAAGTGCACCCAATGCCGCGTCTCGAAGGTGATGCCCCTCCCCTTGAACGTTCGGCAGGTTCGAGAACGCCTTGACCTCGGCGCAGACCGCCAGGAGTGCCTTGGGTGAGCCTCAGTAATTTGAGCAACGGGCCATCGGTCGCGAACAAGGCGTGCGGCGATTGCACCCTCAACCAAACATGCGCCTTGCAAGGAGTTGACATGGCTAACGGTACCTCCGCGCCCGCCTGCTTTGCACACTAGCTTCCGCACAATGCTATCGGCCCGACGATCACCAGAGGCCGACCAGAAGAGCGGAGCGTCAATTCCGACAGCCAAAGGATCGACGTGCAGATGCTTTGCAGCCGCTTCAACGGCAGCACGTGCGCCAGTGCAAACGCCTCCCACTACAAATTGAGGAGCGTCAAAAGATCCGCTGAGTATCGCCCAACCGAAGGCTGCCGCACCACCAGGATCAAGACCTACAACAAGCACGACTTCTCCAAGCGAACCTAACGTTTGACTTAAGCGGCCCGCCGTAGGCGGGTCCGCTTGAAGGAAGGGTTACGGCGCATTGCAGGCGTAGGCGACTGCGTATGGCTTTTCAAAGCACACAGCAAGTCTGTCGATGACGTCAACGTTTGCTGCGTTCAATTGACTCTTGGAAGCGTTTCGCTTCAGGAACGCTCGATGCGCATCAAAAGCCGCGCGGTCGCTCTGGAGAAATGCCATGGTTGCAAGAACGTAGTCGTTCCAGTCGAAGTCCGGGTGCATCTGCTCCTGCACGGGGCTGACAGACAGTCTGGCCGCTGCGAGGGCTTCTGTTGTATTTCCCGCAAAAGCTTGCATCTGGGCGAGGTGCCACTTCAGCCTGCGATAGTTGCTGTCGTATTCGAGCGCGAAGTACTCGATGAGTTGGGCGGCTTCGACGAAGCATCCCTGATTTTGCAGTGCTCGCCAGCCTTTCACTTCGTCTTGATCGAATTGATCGACCGGCATTTGCATGGCGGCTGGACCGATCTGCTTCAGTGCTTGCTTGCAATCCGCAGCGACTGCACCTGTGGAGAACGCGGCGGCCAAGATGGCGTTGCAGAGCGCAGAGGTATTCATGATGGAGGAGGCAGTCTATGCACGGCCTAAACGTTTGACTTAAGCGGACCGCCGAAGGCTTAGGCGGCATCGCGCACTGGGTCCACTGAGGGTTTCGTCAGGTTCAAAACAGAGTTGGGCGGCGGCGTCATTCGATGTCGTTCAGGCTTTCGTTCAAGATACGCTCAAGAAGCGTCAGGCGTTCACGGTCGAGCTGTTGCACGTCTTGGTTGAAGCGATGGCCGAACTCACTCATGAAGTCGACGCAAAAGAGCGCCGTGTAGAAACGAACCGCGTCGTGCTGCTCGTTGGTGAGGTCAAGCACGTTGCACCAGTGGTCGGTGTACTCGGGGTCGTCACCCGAGGCGAGAAGTGCCGTACGAGTGAGTGCGACAGTGAAAAGTGAATCACCGAAGCAGAGCCAGTCGACATCGACGATTCCGCTGAGTCGGCCAGCGTGCACGATGACGTTCTTGGTTGTTACATCATCGAGGAATGGGGTAGGTCGTACGCGAGAAAAGTACGAACGAAGTTGCCTCGCGTGTCTCGCGACGCGGTCAGCCGAGTCAGGTCTTACGAGATTGGCTGCTTCGATGCGGGTGTGACTGCGAGCTAGCGAGTCTTCGATGACATCGCCCCAGGACTTGCGGGCGGGATCGCCAGGAAGGCGAATAAACCCGTAGCCTGGTCCTTCGGGAAGATCTGCAACGATTCGTTGAACTCGGCAGACCTCTTCGGCGATCGATCTGCGCTCTGGCGACGTCAAAGTGCGATAGACCGGCCCGAGATCATGGCCATCCAAGCGCTCCAGGACTAGGTAAGGTTGGTCTCTGTAGTCCCCGTGAGCGAGGAGTTCCGGCAAAGGCACTGCGAGAGGACGCAGGGTCTTTGACCAGTGAAGGGCTCCAACGAAATCGCCACGTTGATCCGGTGTACCCAGTCGTACAACGACGCCAGAGCCGTCTTGCATCCGGACGTCGTACACCCAATGGGCAAGCCCAGTCGGAAAGCGCCTGATACTCTCGATCCCTTTTCCACTGAAGCGGCGCGCGACCTCCGCGGCATCGGTTTCGGTCGGTTTCTCCAGGTGTTCACGGGTCATGGAATGCGGCCTAACGTTTGACTTAAGCGGCTGGCCGCAGGCCAGTCCGCTTGAAGGAAGGGTTTGGCGTCATTTGGCGCCAGGGCGCAGGCTGCTTTCTAGCTTTTCGATGCGCGGATAGTAGTCCTTTAGTTCGCCCGGTCCGATGTCTCGTTCATAGGCGACGAAGTCATCTGCAATTTCCTTCAAGATGGCAACGATGACAATGTTCGTCTTGTCGTCTTTGGAGAACGTGCGTAGTGTTTTCAATACGAGTGCCCTTGCACGACTCGACGACTCGAATACGAAAGCGAGGCATAGTGCGGAAAATAGGCGGTAGCGGTTGGCATCAGTGACCAAATGCGGCTCGCGCGCGAGCTGAAGCGCCATGAATCCGACGGCTTCCTTTTGGCCTTGGAGTGACTCAAATAGTGCTTGCTGTTCGCGTCGGAGTGCGTCAGCGGCGGACGCGCGCTGTTGTTCTTGACGCTCTTGATCTCGTAGTTCTGCGTCGTGTTTTGAAATTCGCTGTTGCTCTTGGCGATCCTTACGAGCAAACCGCATAGAGAGGAATGCGACCAAAACCGACAGTAGAGAAATTACGGCACTGATCAGTGGGACGTAGATCTTCGCAAAGTCCGCGGTGGTCATGGTGAATTCTCCTGATGACGCCTAACGTTTGACTTAAGCGGCCTGCCGAAGGCAGGTCCGCTTGAAGGAAGGGTTAGGCGTCGCACCCCACACGCGAGGAATAGGCTGCCTCATTAGCCGCGATCCTCGGTACTTCCGTCGGAGTCAATCCACATGCCGTCGCTTAGGTATGCCGGCCCTCCGTCGCCACTGCTCGCAGCGTAGTAGACGTCAGATAGGCTGTTGTCCTTGTCGGGTTGCTCGCGCTTCTTTGAAAGATTACCAAAAGCATGACCCCACTCGCCTCTGCTCATACCGGTCTTCTGAAAGAGCTCGGGGCTGAGAGCGATTCCTTCGGCAAATCTCGCGGCTGCTGCGGCCACTGAATAGTTAACGTCCAGTTCGTTGTGTGTGTAGTGACACTCGCCAAACCGATTGCCTTCATCACTGACACGCACGCTTAAAGTGCCGTTTTCGTTTGTCATGGCTTCTCGAGTCCGAGAGGTTTCAAACAAATCTACGCCACGGCTTCTAACAAGAACAAGCAGCGTCTTGTCGTTCTTGCGGAAGAAGAAGGCGCACTTCCACTTGATCGAAGCTGTCGATTGCGCTTTGAACCCAAGCTTGAAAAGCCCTGCAATCATCTCGTCTCTTGTCATTTGTCACCCCGAGTTTTGGCGTAGCTTGAATCTGAGGTCGCCGCCCTAAGAGCGACGCCTAACGTTTGACTTAAGCGGACCGCCGTAGGCGGGTCCGCTTGAAGGAAGGGTTAGGCGTCGCGTGACGTGGGATTGATTGACTCACGGTCGTAGTAGTCCACTTCGCTCTCCGATCGAACAAGCTTTCGCAATCTTGGGGCGTTGGCACCGCTCGCGAACACGCCGACCTTGCTGGAGTCCGGATACTCGCACACCTCAACGTCGGCCAATACAGAGAGCGACAGGTAGCGCATGGTCGCAGACCCAGTGTTGATGATCTGGTGAGCAGTGTCCGGCCCGCCAGTTGGGCAGGCAATGACATCGTGCTTTCTGATCCGGTACGTTTGGTTCCCGAAGCGCAACTCTCCTTCACCTTCCAGGATGAGAAACATCTCTTCCTCGGCGCGATGAGAATGAAATGGGCATTGAGCACTCCCAGGCGGAAGCTCCGTCAGGTTGTAGCCCAATTGCCGGGCGCCGATGGCAGCGCTGAACTGAGCACGTTTGGAAGTGTAGAAGCCGTTCTCCTCAGCATCGGTGAACTCGACCTCGGCGAGGTTAACAAATGGTTTTTTCATGCCTTCTCCAACGATGCGGGGACTCCGGCGATTTGTGTTGCAACGCCTAACGTTTGACTTAAGCGGACCGCCGTAGGCGGGTCCGCTTAAAGGAAGGGTTAGGCGTCTCGCTGGCCATAGCCCGCGATTGAACTACTCGTCGATGAATTTCCACGTATTCGCTCCGTCGAACCGACGAACTCGCACTGACGCAATGAGTTCTGGATCGAAGTTCCCGAGGTTCACTCCGTGCCTCGCGCCAGGCGTTGGTGGCAATGGTTCCCAATGCGTGACACACCCGCAAGTTCTGCAGTGAATGGTGCGCAGCGTCTTGTCTCCCTGGATGTACTCCGCCGTGGTCTCCGGGTGGCCTTCAATCTTGACCGTGCCGAACTCAAAGTAGACCCACGGTCCGCCGATACGGCGGCACAGCGAGCAGTTGCAGGCGGTGGCAACTTCGGGCTTGGACGGCAAGGTCATTCGAACCGCGCCGCAGTGGCATGAGCCTGTATACATCGGAGCTCTCCTGACTCGGTGGTGGAACTGCTCGGGCGCTTGTTCAGACGCCTAACGTTCTAGGTAAGCGGCGGGCGAGCGGCGAAGCCGATTGACTGTCCGCTTGACCGAAGGGTTGGGCATGGCCGGCAAGGCGGTGGAAGGCGGTGATATGGAGAATTCACCGAAGCGGTGCGTTGCGGGCGACGAGGTGGTGGCGATGAGCGCTGCGTGGCAGACGGTACAACGAGGCGGTGCTGGCGTGCTGAACGAGTGGCATGCGAGTGGTTGAAGCGACTGGGGCGAGGGCGCGGGGTTGAGTTGAGTGCGGCACACGAGATGCTGCCTGCGATTGGCGGTGGCGTAAAGCCCGGCGTGGCGCACGGTGTGTTGAGAACGAGGTGGCGCGTGCCAGAGCACGCGGGCGATGAACTCCTGAGCATCGAGGCGCAAGGTCTTGCGGTGGTGATCACGATGGTCGGTGTAGCCGAAGCTGACGGTGTTATCAGTGAGGTCGAGCGTTCTTGTGCGCGCCAGCGGCCCGCCCGAGACGTAGCGCGCCAGATAGAGCACCACGCCGCGGCCGTGGGGATAGGGCTCGCAAATTTGGATGTTCCAGTGCAGCCGGTAGTGACGTGCGATGGTGCGACGCCAATGAAGCTCATCTTGCTGCGGCGGAAGGTGTAGGAGCCCGGCATCAAGGGCGTGCCGCAGGTGGGCGAGGAACTTGCCGCGAAACAGGTGCTGAAGCGGCTTGATAGGGACGAGGAAGTTGGGGCGCGAGTCACGCCACTGGCCCTGTGGATCGACGCCACCGGCGCTGGCCAGACAATGCACGTGCGGATGGTGGTTGAGTGTTCGGCCCCAGGTGTGCAGCGCCATCAGCAGACCTGGTACGGCGCCGAGGTGGCGCGGCACGGCAGCCAACTCGAGGACACTCTGGCGGGCGCAGTCGAAGAGCAACTGGTTCATCCGGGCACGATTGAACTCCCACAGCGCGATGAAGGCGTGGGGCAAGGTGAAGATCAGATGAAAGTGCGGGCAGGGCAGCAGCTGTTCGAGCTGAGACTGAGCCCACTCGTGTTGGTGCGGCTTGGCGCAGCGCGGGCAGCTGCGATGGCGGCACGCGTGGTACTTGACGATGCTGCCGTGTCCGTTCGGACAAGACAGGACGTGCGCGCCGAGCGCCGCGGTGTAGCAGTTGCTGATGGAGTTGGCCGCACGCGCCTCGCGCGGGTGCAGCGTGCGCTGCTGCGCGTACGCGCCAAAGTGCTCTCGGAAGATGTCTTGCATCGAGCAGCGCATGTTCGAACGTCCCGCAATGAACCGCCCCCAAGGCCTGCGCTCAATGTATCGGGGTTGCCGGGGGCGGGCCCCCGGCGTTCAACACCTATTCAACTCACCGCAGCGATAGCTGCCAGGCCCAACGTGATCTAGAAATCATCGTACCTTGCCTTCAGCAGCCAAGTATGGCTACTGGCAGGCAGAACCTGCCGTTGCAGATTGCCACTTGTGGCTAGTCAGACCAAAGGCTCGTGCATCCCCAACGGATGCGCCACCATACTCGCGTGCAGCGCATTGTCTGGTCCAAGGTGAGGCATCGTCCTGCGAGATTGGTGAATGATCGGCGGCAAACACCTTCAGCGAGGCACGAACCGATCACATACAGCGTTTCACACCGAGCCCGAGACTGACGAACTCGATCTTCGCGTTGGCGAGCCGCCAGAGCCAGGCTATCGAAAAGTCGACTACGGTCCTTGGCGCTGACGCGCACTTCCTGCACCTCTGAGTCCCCGAGAAGTCCCTTCGGGCGCTACTAGATGAAGCCGTGCATGGGCGCGGCATCGGACGCGTGACGGAGTGAATCTAGAAGCCTGCAGATGGCCGCAAACATGACGTCGGCGCGGGGGCATTTGGCCAAAAGCGAATCCAGTGCAATACTGGATGCCCATACAGTATCTCGGAGCCCTCAATGGCCGCCGTCCTGGAATGGATCGGCGACGATGAGGAGCCGGTCCCGGCATCCTTCCCATCACCGCTGCACCGCGTGCGTGGCCGTCGAACGGCTACGCGTCCTGGTGAACTGCCGCCTGACATCCAGGCTGCCCTTTGGCGTGGAAACGAGCTCGGTTCTCCGGTCACGACGGTGCTGTCCACTGGTTTCCCGGCACTGGACGCGGAGCTTCCCGGCGCCGGTTGGCCCTGCCACTCTCTCACCGAAATCCTGCAGCCTCAGCCAACAGTCGCCGAATGGCGACTGCTGGCGCCCGCCATGCGCCTGGTCGTGGCCCGCGGCGGAAACATCGTCGTCGTCGGCCTGCCGAATTCCCCCCACCTGCCCGGACTCAAATACGCCGGGCTCGACGAGCGTCATCTCGTCTGGATTCAAGCCGAGACGCCGGCGGAGAGGCTGTGGGTCACCGAGCAGCTCGTCAAGACGAACGCAGCGGGTCTGCTCGTCTCGTGGCTACCCCAGGCCCGGCAGGAGCAGATCCGACGCCTGCAGGTATGCGCGCAGGCCTGCGACGGGCCTGTCTTCCTGTGCAGGCCAACGGCGGCAGAGCACGAACCCTCCGCGGCGCCGCTGCGCGTGCACTTGCGCTTCGGGTTGGATTGGGAACTGCACGTCCATGTGCTGAAGCGCAAGGGGCCAACGCACGAAGGCGACATCACGCTGTCGTCGGTACCGGGCGGGCTCGAATCCATCATCACGCCGCGGCTGCGCAAGCCGAGTCTGCTCATGGCGGCGCGTCGCATTTCCGACGGCCAGCGCGACGGACAACCCCATGTTGTGGGCAGCCCTGCTCCCCGACAAGCTCCCGTCCGACGAGTCACGGCGCACTGAGGCGACGTCGGGACTCGCGACCTGGTGCCTTCAGTTCACACCCCGCGTCGCAGTCATCGAACCGCTTTCGGAGTCGCCGGCCGTCGTGATGGAGGTCGAGGCCAGCGTTCGGCTGTTCGGCGGCAAGCGCAAGCTCGTCGAGCGCGTCCGCGACGAGTGTGCCGACCTCGGCGTTCGCCAGCTTGCCTGGGCGCCGACCAGCCTGGCTGCCGTGGCAGTGGCTCGGTCCGGCGCGTCCAACGGTTTCGCCAAGCCGCTGGACCAACTGCTCGACGGCTTGCCGCTCGAGACATTGACCGCGGTCGCCGCCCATCGTGCAACGCTGGTTCGCTTGGGATGCCAGACGCTCCGACAGGTACGCGCATTGCCCCGAGGCGGCATGAGCCGCCGCTTCGACGCGGAGCTGCTCGGCGCGCTCGACCAGGCGTACGGATTGCGACCGGAGGCACACGCGTGGATTGAGCTGCCCGACAGCTTCCACGAGAAACTGGAACTGATGGCGCGCGTCGAGCTCGCGCCGGCGATGCTGTTCGGCGCGCGCCGTCTCATGCTGCAAATGGCTGGCTGGTTGGCGGCCAGGCACTGTGGAGTGACCGCCTTCACGCTGCGCTGGTGCCACGACGCGATGCGCTCGAAGACGGCCGGCAACGGCGGAGAGCTGACCGTGAGGACAGCGCAGCCGACGCGAGACATCGAGCACCTGACCCGATTGCTGGCGGAGCATCTCAGCAAGGTCCGGCTGCTCGCGCCGGTCGGCGACCTCGAGCTCATCGCCACGGAGGTGCAGTCCCTCGAGGACAAGGGTCTGACGCTGTTTCCGGAGCCGCAGCAGGCTGGCGAGAGTCTCGAGCTCGTACTGGAGCGCATTGCCGCGCGACTCGGGCCCGACAAGGTGCTGCGTCCGGTGGTCACC